>ULXC01005368.1_pt1 | contig 15096 bp, 10 predicted proteins | sample 1960721 | NCBI WGS metagenome assembly ULXC01 (sample SAMEA4835822, study PRJEB28245) | human gut metagenome | biome: gut microbiome; material: fecal sample | place: Denmark | collected 2008
AGGATGCGGGGATCGGATACCATCGTGCGTGCGAAGGCAAGCAGCTGCTTCTGACCGATGGAAAGACCGCCGCCGCGTTCGGATAATACGGTGTCATAGCCTTTTTCGAGCTTTAGGATAAAGTCATGTGCGTTGACTGCCTTTGCGGCTGCGATGATCTCTTCGTCCGTCGCATCGAGTTTTCCGTAACGGATATTGTCCTTGATCGTGCCGGAGAACAGGAAGTTATCCTGCGTCATGACGCCCATCTGCTGCCGGAGGCTTTCGATGGAAATTTTCTGCACGTCGTAATCGTCGATCAGGATATGACCGGTCTGGATATCGTAAAAGCGGCTGATCAGGTTGACGATCGTCGTTTTGCCTGCGCCGGTAGGACCGACTAAAGCAATCGTTTCGCCGGGTTTGATCTGGAAGCTGACGTCGTCTAAAACGCGTTTCTCTCCATCGTAAGAGAAGGAAACATGGTCGAAGGTAACAGCCCCTTTGACCGGAGGCAGCTTGGTCACACCGTCAGCATCGGAAATTTTAGACTCTGTGTCCAGAATCTCAAAAATACGTTCGGCTCCGGCGATATTGGTGATGATCTGGTTGTAGAAGTTGCTCAGGTTCATAATCGGATTCCAAAACATCGAAATATAGGAGCCGAATGCGATCAGGATACCGAGGGAAATCTTATCGGGACCGAGAAGGACAATGCCGGTAAAATACAGGGCGAAAGTGCCGATTGCCCAGCAAATATCGATGGCGGAACCGAATGCGTCATTTAAGCGCACTGCGTCGATAAAAGAATCCCGGTGCTCGTCCGTCAGCTGATGGAACGTAGCCATCGTTTCCTGTTCGGCGGAAAAGCTCTGGATGATACGGATTCCGGACAAATCCTCGTGGACAAACGCGTTTAAGTTGGAAGATTTTTTGCGGTGGATCTGCCAGCGCTTATGCGAGTACACCTGGATAAACCACATGCAGAAGATCATCAGCGGCAGGCTGATCAGGGAAGCCGCTGCGAGAACCGGATTTTTGAAAAACATGATCACGACGACGGCGCAGATTGTGAAAAAATCCGGGATCAGCGTCGTGACGCAGTTGCCTAGCACGTCCTTTAAGGAGTTGATGTCGCCGATAATGCGGGCGAGGATCTTGCCGGTGGGACGGCTGTCGAAAAAGGAAAAATCCAGGGTCTGGATGTGGGTATAAAGCTGCTGGCGGATCGTTACGAGGATACTGTTGCAGACCTTTGCCATAATCAGCATCCGCAGCTTGACAAAAAGGATCATGATCACGTTCAGCACAACGGCGATTCCAATCAGTTTTGCCAGTCCGGGAAAATCGCCGGTGGAAATATGCTTGTCGATCGCGTTTTCCATGATCAGAGGGTTTACGAGACTGACAAACACGCAGAACGCCATGATCGCCAGAACAGCGAGGATCTCTTTTTTATAGTCGAGCAGATAGGAAAACAGGCGCATCAGCGTCTTCATTTTACCGACGTCTGTGCTGTGTTCGTCCTGCTTATAAGAATTAACAGCCATAATCTGTCACCTCCTTCTGGTCAGGCATCATGCCAAACTGAGCCTGCCAGGTTTGATAGTAAAGCCCGTGAAGGGCAAGCAGTTCTTCGTGGGTACCACGTTCTGCAATGTGTCCGTTTTCCAGGACGATGATTTCGTCTGCATGACGGACGGCACTGATACGGTGCGCGATGATGAGCTTGGTCGTATGGGGCAGCCGGGTGAGGGTCTGCTGGATGGCATATTCCGTTTCCATATCCAGTGCGCTGGTCGAATCATCCAGCACCAGCACAGGTGTATGCTTTGCAAGCGCCCGCGCGATGGAAATTCGCTGCTTCTGGCCGCCGGACAAGCCGACACCGCGTTCGCCGATTACGGTGTCATACTGCTCGGAGAGCCGGTCGATAAATTCCGAAGCCTGTGCGTCGCGGGAAGCGAGCCGCACGTCGGAAATGTTTAAGTTTCCTTTCTGACCGAGCATAACGTTTTCCTGAATTGTATCCGAGAACAGAAAGACGTCCTGCATGACGGTGGAAATACAGCTGCGCAGCTGGCGCAGGCTGAGTTTGCGGATATCCACGTTGTCGAGATAGATCGTGCCGCCCGTCGCGTCGTAAAGGCGGCAGAGCAGCTGGATCAGGGACGTCTTGCCGCTTCCGGTCGCACCCATGATACCGATCGTTTTGCCTGCCTCCACATGGAAATGGATGTCGTGAAGAATCTCATGCTGGTCCTCTTTATGGAAAGAAACGTGCTCGAAGCGGATATCGCCGGTCACTTCCGGCAGGACAATCGGTTCTTTAGGTTCCTGAATCGAAGGCTTCTGGTCGTACACTTTGCGGATTTTGCGGTAACTGCCGACCGCGGAGGAAAAGTCGTTGGACAGCCAGCCGAGCATTTCCATCGGCCATACGATGTTGGTGGAATATTGTACGAATGCGCTGAGTGCGCCGAGCGTCAGCTCTCCCTGCAGGAATAAGTAACCGCCGATCAAAAGCACCAGAAGCGGCAGCAGCTTTCCAATCAGGGAAAAGTACGGAGAGTAGCGGACAAACACGCGGGACTGCGTCATGTTCAGCTCGTAGTAGCGATTATTGTGGGAAAGAAACTTTTTGATTTCGAATTTTTCCCGCGCAAAAGCTTTGACAGTGCGCACGCCTGCAAGGTTTTCTTCTGCAACGGTGTTTAATTTTGCGTTTTCCTCACTGATCTCTTCGTAGATAGTTCCGAGTCTGTTTTCCATCAAAATTGCAAGGACAGCGCAGAAAATCATGCAGAGCGTGGGCAGGATCGCAAGTTTCCAGTTTAAGCTGTACATGCAGAATAAAATGACGGTGACATGGAACGCAACCTCCATCATCAGCATGCCGACGTAGCCGAGCGCATTCCAGATGCGGTCGATGTCGTCCTTGACGCGCGCCATCAGCTCACCGGTGCTCGTCTTGTCAAAAAAGTCGGCGGACAGCGACTGAATGTGCGCGAATAAATCGCGGCGCATGTCTGTGGCGATGGTCGAGGAGATTTTGTCGAAGGTAAACTCCTTGGTGTACTGAAAAATACAGCGTCCGATGCCGATGAGTAAAATCGCCAGCAGCAGATATTTGAGCTTCCCCATCTGACCGCCCACAAGGACGTCATCGACAATATGTCGGGTCACCTGCGGGGTGAGCAGATCCAGGCTGACTGCGATAACCATCGAAAGGATGGCAAACAGATAGCCCGGAATATGCTGTTTTAAGTAATAGGACAACTTTTTCATGAAAATAAATTCCCCCTTCTTTTGAAGTTGATATATGTGGAAAAAATCCCGCCAGACAGGATTTTCGCTCCATTTGTAAAAAACATAACGTCGAAAGGGACGTTTGCTCATAATGCCTGCAAAGGCAGGACATACCCCTGGGTATAAAAAAACGCAGAAGCATGAAAGCATGTTCTGCGGCAAAAAATCTCTTTTTCAGGAAAGCACCGGAGCTTTCTGAGAGCGGTAAAGAAACCGGATCAGACAAGAGGCAGGCTGCCCTGATTGACAACAAAATGCCTGTTTTTCAACATCCTGTTGTATAAAAAAAGCCGCAGCATGAGAATGCCGCGGCTCTTGTCAGACGAATCAAAACGTCAGTTTGGGCGGGAGGCATTCTTATGATATTCAAAATAGCTTCGATTTGATCCGACGAACAATAACATCATAACATACCTCCTTTCCTTTCTTTTATCAGAAAATCCCTTCCGGATCTCCCGTGATTGTTAATGTGTATCGCATATGCCCACTTTAACACTGCATCATACAGTTGTCAAGCAAAAGATTTTCAGACAAACTCACACAAAAGCTTTTAAAACGAAATCACACCGAGGTGCTCCAGCAGAATCTTTATGCCCATCAGGATCAGAACAAGACCGCCCGCAAATTCTGCGCGGGAGCGGTTTTTTGCGCCGATGATGTTGCCTGCCTTTAAACCGATTGCGGAGAGCAGGAAAGTGATGCAGCCGATGAAGCTGACTGCCGGAACGATGTTTACCCGCAGGAAAGCGAAGGTAACGCCGACGGCAAGTGCGTCGATGCTGGTTGCAACAGCAAGCGGAAGCATGGTTTTGAAATCGAAGCGGTCATTGGATTCATTTTCTTCATCGCTTCTGGCTTCGCGGATCATGTTGAAACCGATAAATGCCAGCAGGACGAAGGCGATCCAGTGGTCGATGCTCGTGATCAGAGAGGAAAATGTGATGCCCAGAAGATAGCCGAGAAAGGGCATCAGCGCCTGAAAGCCGCCGAACCAGATGCCGATGGTGAGTGCCTGTTTCATACTGCCGCGGCGTACGGACAGGCCCTTACAGACGGATACGGCAAAAGCGTCCATCGACAGACCGACAGCCAGAAGGAATAATTCGAGTAAGCTCATGAGAAGAATCCTCCATTGTAAAAACGAAATAAGTGGTAAGATTGAAAAATAAAATTTTTCAATCACGAGATTTGTGTCTGCGCTCACTTGACACAAACTCGGCATGCGCAAAAAGCGTGCGCAGAAATGAGGTAAAAAACGATATTACACACGGAGCACAAGATCCGCTAATTTTTGTCGATATTGATCACACAGAAATAGGACGGATCGATCTGCTTGATCCGTTCATCGAGCCAGCTGCGCAGCTGGGCATCAGTCATTTTAAAATGAAACGGAACCACAACATCGAAAATGACGTTTGTATGGGTAGGACCGCGTATAATACGAAAATCGTGAAGGGTCAGCTGCTCATCGAGCCGGTAGACGATATCGGTGACCTTATGGCGCAGCTCATTGATCTCCGGATCATCGGTGATGACCGGGTCCATATGGATGACAGCACTGCAGGAAAGCTTCTGCTGCAGCTCGCGCTCTATGTTATCAATCAGATCGTGCAGCTCCACAAAGCTGCCCTGGGCATTGACCTCCGCATGCAGGGAAATCATCCGCCGTCCGGGACCGTAATCGTGAACGAGCAGGTCGTGAATGCCCATGATCTGTGGATGGGAAAGCACAATGCTGCGGATTTTTGTGACAAACTCCGGGTCGGGAGCCTGACCGAGCAGCGGATTGATGGTATCCCGGGCAGAGCTTACGCCGGAATAAAAGATGAAGATCGCGACCAAAAGACCGCACCAGCCGTCGATGGCAAGACCGAAAATCCACCCAATAACAGAAGAAAGGAGGACGACGGAGGTAGCGAGCACATCGCCGAAGGAATCAGACGCTGTTGCGTTCATCGCAGAGCTGTCGATGGCACCGGCAATTTTGTGATTATAAAAATACATATAGAACTTGACGAGAATGGAAACGACCAGAATCAAAAAAATAACCGGAGAAATTTCCGGCAGGGTCGGGTGCAGGATCTTCTCAAAGGAGGATTTGGCAAGCTCCGCTGCCATGATGAGGATAATGGCAGAAACGGAAAGCCCGGCGAGATATTCGATTCTTCCGTGCCCATAAGGATGGTCGGAGTCTGCTTCCTGTCCGCTCATCTTAAATCCGATCAGCGTAATGACCGAAGAACCGGCATCCGACAGGTTGTTGAATGCGTCCGCAGTGATTGCAATGGAATGGCTGATCATACCGGCGACGATTTTTAGCACAAATAGAAAAAAGTTAAAAAAAATGCCCACCGAACCGGTGAGAATGCCGTATGCCTGGCGAACCTTCGGGCTGGAATAATTCTCGTAATCCGGGATGAACAGTCTTGACAGAAGCGTAATCATGGTGTAATCCCTCCATAAGTTTGAAATGCTTCCTGAAATTTAAGTTATTTTTTCAGTATACCATTTTATGTGAAAAAAGCAAGGAAAAGTGATAGAAAAATCTCTTGACAAGAACCAACATTCTGTATATATTCAAAGCGTACTAATACTGATAATACACTTAATACAATCAATACAGTTCTGGATCGATAAAAAATCAAAAAGAATCGGAACAGAAGAAGGAGGAAAGATTGAAAAATAAAATTTTTCAATCACGAGATTTGTGTCTGCGCGCACTTGACACAAACTCGGCATGCGCAAAAGGCGTGCGCAGAAATGAGAGGAAAGGATGATTATACTGGATTACCGGGATACCAGACCGCTGTACGAGCAGATCGTGGACAAGTTCCAGATGCTGATTTTAAGCGGTGCGCTGGAGCCGAACAGCCGGATGCCGTCCGTACGCTCCCTGGCGGTGGAGCTGTCGATCAATCCGAACACGATTCAGCGGGCATACAGTGAGCTGGAGCGGAACGGATTTTTATATACAGTAAAAGGAAAGGGCAATTACGTTGCCTACAGTGACAGTCTAAAGGATGTCCGGAAGCAGGAAATTTTAGAAAAGCTCCGGGATCTGAAAAAGGAAGCACTGAGCATGGGGATGACGGTAAAGGAGCTGACTGAGTTCCTGGAACAAGAGGATACAGCTGCGGCAGGGCAAAAAGAGACCAAAGCCCATGCAGCGGAATGAGAGGAAGATTGAAAAATAAAATTTTTCAATCGCGGGATTTGTGTCTGCGCGCACTTGACACAAACTCGACATGCGCAAAAAGCGTGCGCAGAAATGAGCGGAAAACATGATAGAACTGAAAAACGTGAGCAAATCCTTTGACGGGATTGAAGCTCTGAAAAATGTAAGCGTGACAGTCCGGGAAGGAGAGGTTTTCGGGCTGATCGGGACAAACGGCGCGGGCAAAAGTACGCTGCTGCGCCTGGCGTGCGGGGTATTTAAGCCGGATGACGGATTAGCGATTGTGGATAATATGCCGGTATACGACAATGTGCATGCAAAGGCGAAGCTGTTTTTTATCGCGGACGAGCCGTACTTTTTCAACGGTGCGACGCCGAAGGACATGGAGCGTTATTACAGCAGCGTGTACCGGAATTTTGACCGGGAACGGTTTTACTTATACTTAAACAGCTTCGGGCTGGAATCGAGACGCAGGATCAGCACCTTTTCCAAAGGGATGAAAAAGCAGCTCGCGATTCTGCTGGGGTTGAGCGCAAAGACGGAGTACCTTCTGTGTGACGAGACCTTTGACGGGCTCGATCCTGTAATGCGCCAGAGTGTCAAAAGCATTTTTGCAAAAGAAATGCAGGAGCGGCAGTTTACTCCGGTGATCGCCTCCCATAACCTGCGGGAGTTGGAGGATATCTGCGATCATGTAGGGCTTTTACATCAGGGCGGCGTGCTCTTATCGAAGGATCTGGAGGAGATGAAGTGCAACATCCAGAAAATCCAGTGCGTCTTTTCTTCCAAAGAGGAAGAGAAGCGGCTGTTAAAGCAGCTAGACATTGTAAAATGCGATAGACGGGGATCTTTGTTGACTCTGACAGTCAGAGGAAGCAGAGAAGAGATGATCGCCATGTTTGCAGCGGCAGACTGTCTGTTCCACGAGGTGCTGCCCCTTTCCCTGGAAGAAATCTTTATCAGCGAGACGGAGGTGCAAGGTTATGATATTAAAAAAATCGTACTGGGCTAAATGGCTGGAAAATAACAGAAGAAGAAGCTGGACTTTTTTGCTGTGTCTGGTGATGGCACTCTTTTGCGGTCCGCTGTATCTGATGGTTGTACTGACTGGTTTACAGAACAATTATGCAAATGACAGTGTTTACAATGCAGCGCAGGCCGCAGAGTCCCTGCGGGAACTGATTCAGTCCAGGATCACGGATGTGATCGGCTTTTCCTCCATACACGTCCTGTTTGCTGCTTTTTTTGCAATTCTATTTGCCGTGCAGGGCTTTTGCTGGCTTTACAGCCGCAGAAAAACAGATCTGTACTTTTCGGTCCCGGAATCCTTAAAAAAGCGTTATATGCTGATCTGTGGAAACGGAATTTTGGTCTATAGCTTTTCTACCCTGACAGCACTTTTGCTGGACTGGATCATTGGCGCAGCATTTCATGGAATGACAGGAATTCTGGCGGCACAGTCATTACTGGCATGGTTCGTGGAGCAGCTTGCGTTTATTGCGATGTATCAGGTGGCGCTTGTGGCAGTTATGCTGACCGGAAATATCCTGACGGCGCTGTTGGGATGCGCGGTGTTTTTTTCCTATGAGCTGGCAGTGAGATTCCTGATCGATGAATTAAAAACGATGTTTTTTGCCAGCTATTGCAGTGCAGATGCAAGACAGTGGATGCAAAAAAGCTATCTGACACCCTTTGCAGGCTTTTGGGACTTGCTGAGTCATATCTGGTACAGAGACGAAGGACGACTGTGCAGCTATAAAAATGCAGGCGGCTGGGGCAGGGCTGTGGGGGTAGAATGTATTTTGCTTCTTGCCTGTGCGGCGGCTGCAGGCCTGTTTGCATTCTGGCTTTACCGCAGGCGCAAAACAGAAAGCTATGAGCATGCCATTGCATTTGCACCCCTCAAGGGTATTTTGGAGGCTGCGATGGCAGTGCCCTTTGGCATTGCTGTTGGCATGATCATTTCCCGTGTAGCAGCAAATAAGGGGCTGTTTTTATTTGGTGGCTGCATTGTAGGTGTCCTTGTCGGACATGTGGTGATCCGCCTGATTTACCGATGCGAGTTAAAAACCATATTGGATGGAAAGCTTGCCGGAATTTTCAGTATAGCGGCAGCGGTTTTGATCCTTGCAGGCTTTCAGTTTGACTGGGCAGGCTATGATCGCTGGATTCCGGAGAAAGGGAACATTGCAGCCGTGTCTGTGACGATGGAAGATGACTATACGGCTTTTGGTTATTATCAGGGCGAAAGCTTCGGCTCCGATGACATTATGTATGAGGCTTTCGATGATCGGATGCTCCGACGGATGAATTCAACCGAGGAAAAGACGATCGATGCGGCAATCCGGATGCAGAAGAGATGGCAGGATGCCGGAATGCCGGGGAGCTTTAGGGAGGAGGAAGCGCAGACAGAGATTTCTGCAGAGGAAATTAACCCAAAGGAAGAGAAACGCTATGTCAGATGGGTGGTCTGCTATACCATGGAGAGCGGCAGAAAGGTATACCGTCGCTTTTTGGCCGATTCAAACGAAAACCGTTCTGAAATTGATACTGTAATGCGGGATGCTTCCTACCAGCGGGAGCGATATCAGTTAAATGACCCGGATTTTCTGGCAAATGTCGGTAAGATGAAAGTAAGCTATTATAATGGCGTTACGGAAAGCTTTTACACCGGAGATAAGCAGACCCTCTTAAAGACGCTGCAGGAGGAAATGAAGAAGTATGATTACAGTCTGATCTCGTCGGAGCTTCCAAACGGAAGACTGACCTTTGCTATGGCGGATCCGGAGGAGAAGGATGCATCGATGATGACCACCTGGACCTATCCGGTCTATGGGTCCTATTTGGCCTTAAACGACCTGCTTGTGCAGGATGGTGCTGAGGTTTATGCCCGTGCCGGCCACCAGAGCGCAGATGACATCGAATCGATCAAAGTAGATTACTATTATTATGACGATGACAGCGAAGAGGAAAACAGTGACAGCTTCTTTGAACCCGGAGAAATCTCGGATCAGGAAATCCAGGTGACCCTTTCCGATCCGGAGGATATTGAAAAAATGCTTGACGCAATCTATCCGGTGGAATTAAGCTGGATTAGTGGAGAGGAATTCGGCGTTTACAACTGGGATTATCGGATTGATGTGACAGTTGTGCCGAAGGAAAGCAGCTACAGCAATCCGGATGAGCAGGTGCGGATCCTGAAAAGTCAGGAACCTTCCTTACTTGCGGAGAGGATCCGACAGGCGGCGGTGCGGGATTAAGCTGTCTGCAAAATCAAATCTATCAGGGGAATGGAGAATGCGTATGAAGTTCAAAGACATGCCCTATAAAAGGGTCGATTATGACAAAACAGCGGAGCAGTTTAAAACTTTGACCAAACGGGTCAAAGAAGCAAAAAGCGGAGAAGAACTCTGGGAGATCCATCAGGAATATTATAAGGTTTATCAGAATATGATGGATTCCATGACGATTGCGGAAATCCGTCACGACGGCAATACCGCAGATCCGTTTTACGCGGCAGAAAAGGATTATTACGATGAGACAGCGCCGATGCTGAGCAGTCTGGCAACCGATTATCAGCGCGCACTGTACGAATCGCCGTATCGTTCTTTTATGGAAGAAAAGATCGGCAAGGTTGCCTTTGCGACGATGGACAATGCGATCAAGAGTATGGATGAAAGCATTATCGGCCTGATGCAGGAGGAAAACGCGTTGACGACTCAGTACAATAAGCTGATCGCGTCCGCGAAGATTCCGTTTGACGGGCAGGTATGCAATCTGTCCCTGCTGCGTCCCTATCTGACCGGAAACGACAGAACCGTAAGAAGACAGGCATGGAAGGCTTACAGCGATTACTTTATGACAGTTGCGGATGAACTGGATGACATTTATGACAAGCTGGTAAAAAACCGCACCGCACAGGCAAAGGCGATGGGTTATGACAATTATATTCAGCTGGGCTATTACAGAATGAACCGTAACAGCTACGACAGAAACGATGTCGAAAATTTCCGCCGACAGGTGAAGGAGGTATTCGTACCGTTTGCAGAGCGCGTACACGAGATCAGAAGAAAGCGCCTCGGTCTGGAGAAGCTTTCTTATATCGATAACGAGGTTTATTTCAAAGAAGGCAATCCCGATCCGGTGGGCACTGCACAGGAAATTCTGGAGAGCGGACAGAAGATGTATGCAAAGCTGTCTCCCGAAACCAAAGAATTTTTCGATTTCATGATGGAGAATGAGCTCTTCGATGTGTTCGGCAGAAAGGATAAAAAACAGGGCGGCTATATGACCTATCTGTACCAGTATCATTCTCCCTTTATCTTTGCTAACTTTAATGGAACCAGCGGCGACGTAGACGTGATCACGCATGAATGCGGACATGCATTTCAGGGCTATCTGTCCGGGCAGGATCCGATCATGGAGCATGCGGACATCACGATGGAAACTGCGGAAATCCACTCCATGTCGATGGAATTTTTCACGGATCCGTGGATGAAGGAATTTTTCGGAGATCGTGAAAAGGACTTCTTAAGCATGCAGCTGGAGGATGCGATCCGTTTTATCCCATATGGAACGATGGTGGATGAGTTCCAGCATATCGTCTATGAAACTCCGGAGCTGACACCGCAAGAACGCCGCCGGGAGTGGAGCAGACTGGAAAAAATCTACATGCCCCATCTGGATTACGAAGAGGATCCGTTCTTTTCCAAGGGGGGATTCTGGCAGAAACAGCAGCACATTTACAACAGTCCGTTTTATTATATTGACTATGTACTGGCACAAAGCTGCGCATTCCAGTACAAGGTGTGGATGGATGAGGATTACAGAGAGGCATGGAAGAGCTACCTTGCGCTCTGTAGATTGTCTGCTTCAAAATTTTATCCTGAAATGCTGCGGGAATGCGGCTTAAAGGTTCCGTTTGAAGACGGATATTTTGAAGAAATCGTAGAGAAGCTGGAGAAAAAACTCCACGCGTAAACGGCGGCCAACAGGGAGAAAATAGAATAAATTTTGTGAAAAACGACCGGAAAGAAATGAAATTCCGGTCGTTTTTTTGGACGCTATTTCGATATTATCAAACGAAAAAATACTTGAAAGAATAAGAAAATTATGATATAGTTTTCACCAGTGAAAAAAGCCCGGCAGGTAACGAGCCCAAAGGAGGGTCTTGTTGCCCGGGATTTTTATTTAAGCATAATGTCCGTCTGAAGCGAATAAGTGTATTTACTAGACGGATGTGCGAAAGAAAAGGAGTGTTGACATTTGACAAAGTATGTTGTGAAGAGAGTACTGCTTGCAATCCTGACCGTGTTCATTGTCTGTGCCATTACGTTTTTTGCGATGAACGCGATTCCCGGCGGTCCTTTCGATGGAGAGAAAGCGATCTCGGATGAGGTGAGGCGCGTTCTGGAACAGCGCTTTAATTTGGATAAGCCTGTCTGGGAGCAGTTCTTTTTATATCTGAACAATTTGCTTCACGGTGATTTTGGTGTTTCTGCAAAGACTGGAAGAGAGATTAAAACGACGATCTTCAGTTCCTTTAGTGTTTCTGCAAAGCTTGGCGGCATGGCGGTTTTAGTAGCATTGATTTCCGGTGTAGTGATGGGAAGCATTGCGGCTCTGACCAGAAACAAGCTGCCGGACAGACTGATCATTTTCTTCTCGACGCTGTTTACTTCCCTGCCCAGCTTTGTACTGGGTACCCTGCTTTTGCTGGTGTTCTGTATTAAATTAAAATGGGTTCCGGTATGGAGCTCCTCCAGTCATAACTACGTGTTGCCGGTCATTGCCCTTGCTGCATATCCAATGGCCTACATCACCCGACTGACCAAGACGAGTATGCTGGATGCTCTGGGACAGGATTATGTCCGTACCGCGCGGGCGAAGGGCGTTGCACAGTGGAAGGTCATCTTCAAGCATACCCTGAGAAATGCCCTGATTCCGGTTATTACCTATGTCGGCCCGATGACGGCATCCATCCTGACCGGTTCTCTCGTTGTAGAGTCCATTTTTACGATCGGCGGTCTTGGTTCCAAGTTTGTAGAATGTATTACAAACCGTGATTATCCGATGATCATGGGTACGACGATTTTCCTGGCAACCCTGATGGTTACGATGACCCTGATCACCGATATCGTTTACAAGCTGATCGATCCCAGAATCACACTGGAATAAGAAAGGAGGAAGCAATGAGCAGCGAAACCAATAGCATTGATCAGATGCCCAAGAAATCTCCTTTGAGTTTTCAGGTGGATCTGAAAAAATTTGAAAAAGCAACTGATGAAGAAAAAAGACAGCAGGATGTTATGAGCGAATCGGTATCCTTCTTTAAAGATGGTATGCGTAAGCTGATGAAAAATCCGCTGGCAGTTGGCAGTATTATTGTCCTGATCGTCATTATTGCAATGATTCTGATCGTACCCCATGTGGTACCTTATAAATATTCCCAGATCATTACCGTAAATGGCAGCCGTGATAAGGCGGCGGGCAACATGGCACCTTTTACCTATTCCGAAAAAGAGCTGGCTTACATGGCAGAGGGCGGAGAAGTGTTCCCTCACATCATGGGAACGGACAGCATGGGACGTGATTATTTCATCCGTGTTATTTACGGAACCCGGGTTTCTCTGACGGTAGGTCTGTTTGCGGCAGTGATCGTCCTTTTGATCGGCGTCGTTTACGGAAGTATTTCCGGTTATTTTGGAGGCAAGGTGGATATGGTGATGATGCGTATCGTGGACATCATTTATTCCCTGCCGGATATGCTGATGGTGGTTCTTCTGTCTGTCGTACTGCGTGAGGTTATCAATGTCGACGCATTTCCGGCGCTGCAGAAGATCGGTACCAACATGATCTCCATGTTTATCGTATTTGCTCTGCTGTACTGGACCGGCATGGCACGTATGGTCCGCGGTCAGATTCTGACCGTAAAACAGAATGAATACATTCTGGCGGCGAGAGTCAGCGGTGCGAAGGATTCCAGAATTATCCGCCGTCACATTCTGCCGAATATCGTCAGCGTTATCATCATTGCAGCAGCGCTGCAGATTCCGTCTGCGATCTTTACAGAGAGCTTCTTAAGCTTTATCGGTCTGGGGGTACAGGCTCCGATGCCGTCTCTCGGTTCCCTTGCAAACGAGGCAAGAGCCGGAATCACCCAGTATCCCTACAAACTGTTATTCCCTGCCGGCATGATCTGTCTGATCACCCTGGCATTCAACCTGTTGGGCGATGGCCTGCGGGATGCATTTGACCCGAAATTAAGGAGGTAAGACCATGAGTGAGAATATCCTTTCCGTGCAGAATCTGCATACCTCCTTCCACACAGACAAGGGAGAGGTCAAGGCAGTCAACGGTGTTACATTTAACCTTGAAAAAGGCAAAATCCTCGGTATTGTCGGCGAATCCGGTTCCGGCAAATCCGTAACCGCATATTCCATTATGCGTATTCTGGAAAAGAACGGCCGCATCACAGAAGGCAAAATCCTTTACAAAGGACAGGATATTGCAGAATTTTCTGAAAAACAGATGCGGGAGTTCCGTGGAAAATGCTGTTCTATTATTTTCCAGGATCCCATGACGAGCTTAAATCCGGTATTTACGGTGGGCAACCAGTTAAGGGAAGCCATTGAGCTTCACACGGACAGAAAAGGGAAAGAGGCGGAGGCAAGAGCCATTGAGATGCTGACTTTAGTTGGTGTCAATGAACCGGAAAAACGTGTGAAACAGTACCCCTACGAATTATCCGGCGGTATGCGCCAGCGTGTCATGATCGCAATGGCGCTGGCCTGTGAGCCTGATATCCTGATTGCAGACGAACCTACGACTGCCCTGGATGTTACGATCCAGGCACAGATTCTGGAGCTGATGCAGTCCCTGCAGAAAAAGCTCGGCATGGCAATCATCATGGTAACCCATGATCTTGGTGTTATCGCGGACATGTGCGATGAAATTATCGTTATGTACGGCGGAAGAGTCTGTGAAAGAGGTACGGCAGAAGATATTTTCTACCGTCCGCACCATGAATATACGAAAGGTCTGCTGCGTTCCATTCCGAATGTGGACAGAATCGGCGAAAAGCTTATCCCGATTCCGGGAACACCGATCAACCTCTTAAATATGCCAAAGGGCTGTGCATTTTGCCCACGCTGCGAGGAAGCGATGAAAATCTGTATCGAAGAGCAGCCGCCGGAAATGCAAATGCCTGACGGTCATTTCGCATCCTGCTGGCTGAACGTAAAGGCAGCCATGGAGGAAGAAAAAGGAGGCAGACAGTGAGCGAAGAAGTAAAAAACAAAAGCGAATATCTGGTGGAGGTACGGGATTTAAAACAGTATTTCCCGATCAAAACCGGATTTATGAAAACCACACCCTTAAAAGCGGTGGACGGCGTTTCCTTTTCCATCAAGCCGGGAGAAACCCTCGGTCTGGTAGGAGAATCCGGCTGCGGCAAGACGACTGTAGGAAGATCTCTGCTGCGTCTGTATACACCGACCTCCGGCGACGTCTTTTTCGATGGGGAGAGAGTGAATGAAAAGAGCATCGGACATATGCGCAGACAGATGCAGATGGTGTTCCAGGATCCCTATTCTTCCTTAAATCCCCGCATGACAGTCGAGGATATCATCGGC
>ULXC01078363.1_pt1 | contig 14721 bp, 8 predicted proteins | sample 1960721 | NCBI WGS metagenome assembly ULXC01 (sample SAMEA4835822, study PRJEB28245) | human gut metagenome | biome: gut microbiome; material: fecal sample | place: Denmark | collected 2008
CCTATTTTAGGCGCAGCCATCGCTGGATACGCGGCGACTGGCAGAACACCGGCTGGATATTCCGCAAAAGCGCACTTCTTCCGGATATTGAGCGCTGGAAGCTGTTTGACTCGCTGCGCCGCAGTCTGGTAGCTCCGGCAACCTTTGCCGCGATTTTCGCCGGACTGCTGCTCCGGGCGCACGGCCTTGTCCTCGCCGCATGGGCGGCGCTTATCGCGCTTGCTGCCGGACTTATAATATCGCTCACCGAGCTTGCATCGGGCAAGCCCGAGGCGCTGACGGCAAAGTACCACAGCCGCACCCTCGGCGGAATAGGCGAGAGCATCGTGCGCACGGCGTTCAGACTCTGGTTTTTGCCGTACGAGGCGTGGATATCGCTTTCCGCCGCCGTGAGTGCGCTCTGGCGGATGCTCGTAAGCGGCAAAAATCTGCTTGAGTGGGAAACGGCAGCGCAGAGCGCAGGCAAGCGAAACGGTGCGGCCGGGTTTTATAAAAATATGTGGCTTGCACCGATATCGGGTCTGTGCCTTGTGATATTCTCGGTCGGCATCTTCGCGAAAGCCGTCGGACTGCTGTGGATCCTCGCGCCGCTTGCGGCATTGGCGCTGAGCCTTCCTGCAAAGGCAGAGAAAGAGCCGACAGCCGAGGAGCGCCGATACCTTATCGGCTGCGCGCAGGAGATATGGAGCTATTTTGACGCATTCTGCACCGCGCAGGATAATTTCCTGCCGCCGGATAATTTTCAGGAGCAGCCGCCCGTCGGCATCGCACATCGCACATCGCCCACTAACATCGGGCTTGCACTGTGCTCGGCAATGTGCGCGCAGGAGCTTGGGATAATAGACCTTGCACGTACCGAGGAGTTTATAGAAAACATGCTCGATACGCTGGAAAAGCTTCCGCGCTTCGGCGGACATTTCTGCAACTGGTACGACACGCGCACCCTGCGCGCGCTCGAGCCAAAGTATCTGTCCACGGTCGATTGCGGAAATCTGTGCGCATGTCTGATCACGCTGCAAAACAGGCTCGATTCCGTTGGGCTTTGCAAGCTTGCCGAACGCGCTCGCAGGCTTGTTGCCGATATGGATTTTTCGATATTTTACAGCGTCCGGCGCGGCCTTATGCACATCGGCATAGACCTCGAAAAAGGCACGGCCTCGCCGGGGCTTTACGACCTCATGGCAAGCGAGGCGCGCCTTACGAGCTACACTGCCATAGCCAAAGGCGACGTGCCGCGCAGGCACTGGCGCAGACTGTCGCGCGCAATGCGCTCGTCGGGCGGCTACCGCGGCATGGCAAGCTGGACTGGCACGATGTTTGAGTATCTCATGCCGGAGCTTTTCCTGCCGCTGACGCAAGACAGTCTGCTGTACGAAACGGCGAAATTCTGCGTTTACGTTCAAAAAAAGCGCCGCAGCCGCAGCGGTGCGTGGGGCATATCCGAAAGCGCGTTTTACTCGCTCGACCCGGCGCTTAACTACCGCTACAAGGCTCACGGCTGTGCTCGGCTTGCGCTCAAGCGCGGCCAGGACACAGAGCTTGTATTGGCGCCGTATGCAAGCTTTCTCGCCCTCGCAGTTGACCCCGAGGCTGCCGTTGCCAATCTGCGTCGGCTCGAAAAGTGCGGCATGAGGGCACGCTACGGATTTTTCGAGGCGCTCGACTTCACCCCCTCGCGCTGCCGAACGCCCGAGGGCGAAAAGGTGCGCTGCTTCATGGCGCACCATCTGGGCATGAGCATGCTTGCCATTGCAAATTATCTCGGAGATAACTGCGTCCGGCGTGCTTTCATGCACTCGCCGGATATGGCCGCCTACAGGCAGCTTCTCGAAGAGCGCATACCGCTCGGCGCGCCGGTGCTGCATCTGAGCGAGGCAGAGGCCGACAAGCAGATACTGCCCAATAGCCGCTGGGAAAAACGCGGCAGCACAATTGACTACGCTTCGCCGCAGTGCTCACTGCTGTCAAACGGGGCTTACAGCATTATGTTAACCGAAAGCGGAATAAGCTCGGCAAGCTGCTCCGATACGCTTATCTACCGCGCGCCGTCCAATCCTATCGGCGAGGGGCACGGGGCGGAAATAACGCTTACGCATGGCGGCAAGGTGCGCTCACTTCTCCCTTCGCCCGTCGAAAGCGGCGCGTATATGTGGGAATTTTCCGAAATATCCGCCGAATTTTCATGCGTTTACGATGAGTTCACGGCGCGCACTTCCGTTGCGGTGTCGGGCGCCGAAAACGGCGAGGCGCGCACGGTGTCAGTTTTCGCAAAATCGGATATTGACAGTGCAAGCCTTGAATTTTCGTTCGAGGCCGTACTTGCCGATGCTTCCGATTATGTTAACCATCCTGCCTATTGGCGGCTCGGCATAGAAGCGCGGCGCGACCAAAACTGCATAACGCTGCACCGTCTGCCGCGCGGAAATCAGGCCGAGTGCTGGCTGTGCCTTGCCTGCGATAAGCCGATGGCTGCAAAGGCAGGCGGCTCGAGCGAGGACGGATTTTTGTCATATCCTACGGTAGCGGCCGCCGTTCCGCTGTCACTCAAGGCCGGAGAAAAAGCGGACGTGCGCTTTGCACTGTGCCTTGCCGACACACCCGAGGGCGCATACAGCGGCGCGCAGCATATGCTCGCGATGGGGCCTGCCGAGTACGGCGCAATGGTTTCGGCCTGCGCAAGCGTCACGCACATGTCATCGCGTGAAGTTGACGATGCTATGGGCATGCTGCAAAGCTTGTGGTTTATCAGCCCAAAGTCTCAGCTTCCGCCCAAGAGCAGCCTCTGGCGCTGTGGCCTTTCGGGCGATCTTCCTATAATCTGCTGCAAGGATGACGGCGACGTTGTATCTGTAACAAAGCAGTTCTGTCTGCTCAGAAGCTGCGGCGTTTACGCAGATCTTGTGTTCCTGACCGACGAGGGCGGCGAATATCGCAGGCCGGTGTACTCCAAGGTGCGAGACACGCTCGCTTCCCACGGACTTGAAGCGCTCATCGGCACCCACGCCGGGGTGCGCCTGCTGCCGACCGAGGATGCCGAGCTTATAGAAAGCGCTGCCTCGTTCATCGTCGGAGAGGATGCACACAGCCGCAGATTTGAAAATGCTCCGAGATTTTTTGCGCAGCGAATAAGAAGCGGCGTTTCCGCCGTGCGGCACGAGTACGCCGATGACGGGAGCTTTTCGTTTTATGTAAACCGCTCGCTGCCGTCGAGAGTGTGGAGCAGCATCCTGACAAACGGTAGCTTCGGATATATCGCCGCCGACAGCGGCACGGGAAACATGTGGCTTAAAAACGCGCGCGAGCTGCGGCTTACCCCATGGATAAACGACCCTCGAGCGATCGACGGAGCGGAGGTGCTTGAATACTTCGACGGCTCCGGACGATACAGCCTTTTTGCCGACGAGGACGGCGCGCCCTGCCGCGTCACCTTCGGCTTTGGCTTCGCCGTTTGGGAAAAAAGCTTCGGCAGCTTTGCAGCGCGCTGCACGGCTTTTGTTCCGCCGGATATGGATGCAAGGGTTTTTATAATTGAATTTTTCGGCGAGCACCCCGGAAAGCTCGGCTGGAAATGCGAGCTTCTTTTGTCCGACAGCGACAACGACCGCGGCGCAGTCTCGTGCAGTTATGTAAACTCAGCGTTCACCGCATCGAGCACGCGCTCGGCTATACGGGACCTTAATTTCAGCGCCGTTTGCTCAAGTGACGCGCTCGCTTGGACATGCGACGGTTTATCCTGGCTGCACGGAGAATTTGACTCGCGCACGAGTGGACTGAGCTATCCCGTTTTTGCCGCAAGCTACGCCGCCGAGCCTGTCACAGTGCTCGTCTGCGGATGCGAAAGCCCGGACAGGCTTTTAGAATTATGTAAATGCGACACAGCATTTGCGGCACTTGAAAAAGCAAAGGAGCACTGGCGCAGCCTGTGCCGCCGTCTGACCGTTTCCGGCTGCGGCAAGGCGGACAGATATATGAGCGGCTGGGCTGTGTATCAGACGCTGGCATGCCGCATCCTCGGACGATGCTCTGTTTATCAAAGCGGCGGCGCGTTCGGCTTCCGCGATCAGCTTCAGGACGCTGTGAACCTCATCCTGCTTGACCCGAACATCGCAAAGCAGCAGATACTCGCCTGCTGCCGGCACCAGTACCTCGAGGGTGACGTGATGCACTGGTGGCACAGCGCCGGCGGCGCGGATAAGGGCGTGCGCACAAGATGCTCGGACGATCTATTATGGCTGGTTTGGGCACTGTGCGAATATGTCGAAAAAACGGGCGACGCTTCTATCTGCGATGTTTCTGAATATTATGTAAACTCAAAACCTTTGGACGGCAGCGAATGCGACCGCTATGAAACGCCCATGCGATCGGACTGCGCCGAGAGCGTTCTTATGCACGCAAAGCGCGCCGTTGACTGCTGCGCCGGCCGCGGCGTGGGCAGCCACGGGCTGCTGTACTTCGGCAGCAGCGACTGGAACGACGGCATGAGCGCCGTTTTCGGCGAGAGCGTGTGGCTGACGTGGTTTTTCTCCTGCTGCGTAAAACGATTTGCGGATATTCTTATCGAGCTTGGCAGGCAGGGCGCGGACGAATACCGTGCGCTTGCCGCCGAGCTTGGCAAGGCCGCCGATCGCGCGTGGGACGGTCAGTGGTATCTGCGCGGCTACTGGCCAGACGGCGAGGAGTTGGGCGGCCGGCAGAGCGAATGCTGCCGCATAGATTCCATTGCGCAAAGCTGGGCCTGCTTCTGCCCGGAAGCGTCAAACACGAAGGCCGACACCGCGCTCGACAGTGCACTCAGGCTGCTGTTTGACCGGGAAAACGGACTTGTGAAGCTCTTTGATCCTCCGTTTTTCGGTTCGGGGCGCGATCCGGGCTATATTCGCAGCTACGGACCGGGCTTTCGCGAAAACGGCGGACAGTACACGCACGCTGCGCTGTGGCTTGCTCAGGCCTGCTTCAGGCGCTCCCGGCCGGACGACGGCTGGGCTATACTGCGTTGTATGCTGCCGGAAACGCATGACGAGCGCGTTTATCAAGCAGAGCCGTTTGTCATTCCTGCCGATGTCTACACCTGCCCCGGCCACATCGGCGAGGCCGGCTGGACATGGTACACCGGCTCATCCGGCTGGTATTTCAGGGTGTTTACCGAGGAGCTTCTTGGCCTTAAACCGTGGCACGGTATGATATATATCCGCCCCTGTCTGCCCGACGGCTTTTCCGACTGCCGCGTGACGCTTAAAACCCGCTCCGGCAGGACGCACGATATCTTGATTGGCCTCGGCGGCATATGGCTCGACGGCGAAATTTATGACGGAAAAGGTATACCATATAGCTGAAAAGTGTGCTATACTGATTTATTATAAATCAAAGGAGGTCATGCCATGGAGACAGTCAGAAAAGAGATACTCCCCGGCGTATGGCTAACCGCGCTCGAAAACGACAAATTCAAGACCGGCTGTCTGAGCATCAGCTTGCTGACTCAGCTTGACCGCGAAACGGCGGCAATGAACGCACTCATCCCCTATGTTCTGCGCCGCGGCAGCAGAAATCACACCGATATGCAAGCGCTCGCGACCGAGCTTGACGGGCTTTACGGCAGCTATATCGAGCCTGTTGTGCGCAAAATCGGCGAGATACAGTGCATCGGCTTTCTCGCGAGCTTTGCCGATGACAAATATCTGCCCGACGGCAGCGGAGTTTTTGAAAGCATCGCAAATCTTTGCGGCGAGATACTGCTCGCTCCCTGCACCAAGGGTGGGCTGCTTCTGCCCGAATATGTCGACAGCGAGAAGGAAAAGCTGCTTGACAGCATAAGAAGCAGACTAAACGACAAGCGCGCATGGGCACTGCACAGGCTCATTGAGCAGATGTGCTGCTACGAGCCGTTTGCCGTATCGCGCCTCGGCACCGAGGACACGGCGGAAAATATATATTATCAGAAGCTCACAAAGCATTACCGCAGCCTTATCATGACCTGCCCTATCGAGATATTCTATTGCGGCAGCCTCGGCGCGGACACCGTTGCCGAGAAGCTTTCGGATGCGTTCAGCGGCATGCCCAGAGGCGAGATCGACTATGACATCGGCACCGATATACGCATGAACGCCGTTGAGGAGTCCGTCCGCGAATTTAACGATGAGCTGAGCGTTACTCAGGGCAAGCTCGTCATGGGCTATCGCCTCGGCGACTGCATGGAGGATCCGGATATTGCGGCGCTTTACGTTTTCAACGCCGTTTTCGGCGGCTGCGTAACATCCAAGCTTTTCATGAACGTTCGCGAAAAGCTCTCGCTGTGCTATTACGCAAGCTCGCTTGTCGATCTGCACAAGGGGCTTATGATCGTCTCATCCGGCGTTGATTTTGACAAATTCGGCGCTGCAAAGGACGAGATCTGCGCCCAGCTTGAGGCTATAAAGCGCGGCGAGGTCACGGACGATGAGCTGCTTGCCGCCAAGAAAAGCGTTGCATCCGATCTTCGCGCAACGCTCGACTCGCAGTATAATCTTGAGGGATTTTACCTCGCCAATACTATCGACGGACTTGACTTTGACCCCGAGGAGCTTGCCGAGGCGGTCGAATGCGTGGAGCTTCAGGCAGTTGTCGATATAGCAAACAGCGTTGTCGGCGACGCTGTGTATTACCTGCGCGGAAACGGTGAGGAGGGCAGCGATGAAGCATAAAAGATATGAAAAAATCGGCGAGGATCTGTACTTCGGCCAGCTGCGCAACGGTCTTAACGTAAACGTTGTAACAAAGCCCGGCTTCCGGCTGTCGTATGCCGTTTTTGCCACCAATTACGGCGGCGCGCACAGGCGCTTCTCCCTCGGCGGAAAGATGCACGACACGCCTGCCGGAGTTGCGCACTTTCTCGAGCACAAGATGTTTGACATGCCCGACGGCGACAATGCACTGAGCGTGCTTTCGGCAAACGGCGCGCAGCCGAACGCCTTCACCTCAAGCGGCATGACCGCGTACTTTTTCGACTGCACCTCGGGCTTTGAGGAAAACCTGCGCATGCTGCTCAAGTTCGTTTCGACGCCTTATTTTACACAGGAAACGGTCGATAAGGAGCAGGGCATAATCGGCCAGGAGATATGCATGGTCGAGGATAATCCCGGCTATGTCGTGTATAACCGCCTCATGCGCATGCTGTATGAGTTTAATCCCATCCGCGATCAGGTCGCCGGCAGCATCGAGAGCATTGCGGAGATAACCGCCGAAACGCTCTATAACTGCCACAAGGCGTTTTACGCGCCGTCAAACATGACGCTGTGCGTTGCAGGCGACTGCGATCCCGAGGAGATATTCGCCATCGCCGACGAGCTTCTGCCGCGTGAAAAGGCTGAGATCCCGAAGGCCGATATGGGTCAGGCCGAGTCCGAAAAGCCCATAAAAAGCTACAACGAGGAGCAGATGGAGGTCTCCGCGCCCCAGTACCTTATCGGTGCAAAGGTCACGCCTGCGCGCGATGGCGACGCGCTTCTGCGTCAGAAAATAGTCGCCCAGCTTGCTCTGCGCACGGTGTTCGGCACCTCCGCTAAGTTTTACAACCGGCTGTACTCCGAGGGCGTGCTCAACCGCGACTATGATTACGAGATCGACTACACCGCCGGAACGGCAACGATCATGCTCGGCGGCGAAAGCCCCGATCCGCAGCGCGTTCTGAGCGAGATAAACGCCGAGCTTGCCGAGGTGTTCGCAAACGGGCTTGACACGGAGCTGTTCGAGGCGGCAAAGCGCGCCTCCTTCGGCTCACGCCTGCGCGGACTTGAGGACTTCGACAGTCTGTGTCTCTCCCTTGCCGACGGTGTGTTCGGCAGCTACTGCGCGCTCGATGCGTTTGAAGTGCTCGAGAGCGTTGAAAAAGGCGAATGCGAGGATTTCCTCAAGGCATTCATGACTCCCGACAGGCTCGCAATGAGCGTCATTTCCCCTGTAAAGGCGTGATAACCTATGACTTTTTTAACGGCAACCATGCTGCGTGATGCAGCGATAAGCTTCCCCATGCTGGGCAATTGGAGCATTGATCCGCCGTACAGCTTTACGGTTTTTGGCTTTGAAATTTATTTTTACGGTGCGATAATCGCCCTCGGCTTTATCCTCGCCGCACTGTTCTGCGCAAAGCAGGCAGCGAAGTTCGGCCTTACCTCGGATGATCTTTTCGACTTCGTAATATGGCTGATCCCGACCTGCATAATCGGCGCAAGACTGTATTACGTTCTGTTCAAGCTTGATTATTTCCTCGCCAATCCGTCGGAGATCCTGGCTGTGCGCGACGGCGGCCTTGCTATCTACGGCGGCATAATCGCAGGCGTTATAACGGGCATTTTGGTGTGCAGAAAGAAAAAGATACCCGTTCTCGCGCTCGGCGATCTTGCTGCGTTCGGTCTGCTCATCGGGCAGGCCATAGGCCGCTGGGGCAACTTTATAAACCGCGAGGCCTTCGGCGTTGAAACGGATATCTTCTGCCGCATGGGACTTACTACATCCGACGGCGTTACGGTGTTTGTACACCCGACGTTTCTTTACGAAAGCCTGTGGAACTTCACGGGGCTTATCATACTGTACATACTTCTGCGCCGCGGCGCGAGGAAATACGACGGGCAGTTTACATGGCTGTACGTTTTGTGGTACGGCCTCGGCAGGGCGTGGGTCGAGGGTCTGCGAACCGACAGTTTATATATCGGCACAACGGATATCCGCGTATCACAGCTGCTTGCAATAGTAAGCGCGCTGATCGCGGCCGTCATTCTTATAGTAAACGCAAGAAAAACGCATTCGCCCGACGAGCTTTTCGTAAACCGCAGCGAGCGGACGAAAAAGGTCGACGGACAGGAAAGGAGTTAATATCATGGCAGATTACAAAAGCATACTCAAGGGCACGATCAACAGTGTGACCAAAAAGGCAAAGGATTATGTTGAAAGCGGCGGCCTCAAGGACGCTTATGACAAGGGCAGCACGGCCGCGCGCTGCTATGCCAACATTGCAAAGCTTACCCTCCAGATCAACGGTGAGCTTGAGGAGCAGAACAAGGTGTTCATCGAGATCGGCAGACTCTGCTACGACGAAAACCGCGACAACCCCGGCGAGAGCTATGCTCCGCTGTTTGACGAACTCAAGGCGATGGACGATCGCATAGAGACGATGCGCGAAGAGCTTGAAGCCGCAAAGGCCGCAGTCGAGGCCGGAAAAAACGGCGGCGAGTACGCCGAGTTTTACGACATTGAGGAGGACGGCGGCAATGAGTGAGGCACTCGGCAACCTGCTCGAGCGCAGAAGCATAAGAGCTTACAAGCCCGAGCAGATATCGGAGGATGAGCTTCAGAGCGTTCTGAAAGCCGGTCTGTACGCCCCGTCTGCAATGAACAGACAGCCGACGGCTATGCTCGTCGTGCAGGATAAGGACACCATCTCGCTGCTTTCAAAGCTCAACGCCAAGGTCATGGGCAAGGACATCGACCCGTTTTACGGCGCTCCGACCGTCATCGTCGTTCTGGCCGACCGCAATGTTCCAACATATATCGAAGACGGCGCGCTCGTGCTCGGAAATCTCATGAACGCCGCAAATGCCGTCGGGCTCGGCTCGTGCTGGGTCAACAGAGCAAAGGAAGTGTTCGAGATGCCCGAAGCGCGCGAGATACTGCGCAAGGCAGGCATCGGCGATGAGTACATCGGCATCGGCCACTGCCTTCTCGGCTATGTCTGCGGCGACAAGCCGGCAGCACACCCAACGCGCGACGGCCGCGTGTTCCGAATTTAATCTAAACGAAAAACGGTGCAGCTCCCGTTGGGAGCTGCACCGTTTCAGTCTGTCGAAAAAGTCCAGCCCAGCTGGGCTTTTTTGCATTTAGATGGTAAAATGGTTCTGGATGATGAAAGATGCTGGAACGAGGAAAACTGGATCGCGGAATCGTAGAAATCGTGGATACAGAAAGCTTGGTGCCGAAAGACCATCTGTTGCGAAAAATAGATGAAGCAGTAGATTTTAACCGGCTCTATGAAATAGCCAAAGCGAGACTCCGTAAGAAGTCTCGCTTTGTTGATCAGTATATACCTTTGGGCTATAATCCGCCGTACAGCTCATGACGCACGCTTTCGGCAGCGTCTAAAAAGCGCTGCACCGTCGGGCTCGGTTCTGGTGAATGCAGAATACCGTAAGGAATATTGTGATCCCAATCTGGGCGCGGCTTTATCCGTTGTTTCTGCTGCATTTTTCGGCGTCGATCGCGAGCACGAGCATGAGCGCGCACAGGGCATTCTCAGGGCGCGCAACGTCGATGGAATAGGTGTCGGTCCAGTTGAAAAGCTCCTTTGTTATGACGGCAACCGTTTCGCCTGTGGGCGACACGACCGAATAGTCCCAGCCCCAGAAATCGCCCTCGACCTGCCAACCGTTGAAGTCAATATCGAACTTTGGCTTAAAGAATGTAAATCGCTTTGTTATACAGCCGATGTATTCATCTGCACCGGTGAATATCTCGAACTTCGGCTCGAACAGCGTCAGCACCTTTTCGCGCACCGTGCCTACATGGCGGCCGCCTGCGTCCAAAACATGCAGCACATGCCCCCAGCCGAGCTTGCCCTCCACGGTGAACACGCCTCTTCCGCCCTCATCGTAAATATCATAGCTGTCAAACCACGAGAAAAAGCGCTGCTTGAAAAGTAGTTTCATAGTTTTTCTCCCGAAATTCAAAATAGCCTGCCGATCGTGACCGGCAGGCTGAAATAATTATTTTGCTCTGGTGGCCACTTCTTCGCCGAGCTTTGCGATGAAGTCTTCTACCTGCATGCTGCCCTCGTCGCCGCCGGTGCGTGTGCGCACGGAGACAGTGCCGTTTTCGGCTTCCTTATCGCCGACGATTATCATGTAGGGGATCTTCTGTGTCTGAGCCTCGCGGATCTTGTAGCCGATCTTTTCGTTGCGCAGGTCGGTCTCCACGCGGAAGCCGTGCTCATCAAGGCGCTTTGCGATCTGCTTTGCATAGTCATCAACGCGGTCGGTTATAGGCATAACCTTGACCTGAACCGGGGCAAGCCAAGTCGGGAACGCGCCGGCAAAGTGCTCGGTGATAACACCGATGAAGCGCTCGATCGAGCCGAATACGACGCGGTGGATCATGACGGGGCGATGCTTCTCGCCGTCGGCTCCGACATACTCAAGCTCGAATCTCTCGGGCAGCTGCATATCCAGCTGAATGGTACCGCACTGCCAGGTTCTTCCCAAGCTGTCCTCAAGATGGAAGTCAAGCTTCGGTCCGTAGAACGCGCCGTCGCCTTCGTTGACGACATAGCTCTTGCCCATTTCGGTGATGGCTTCCTTGAGGGTGTTCTGTGCAAATTCCCAATCTTTCTCGTTGCCCATATGATCGTCGGGCATGGTGCTCAGCTCGATCTCGTAGGGCAGACCGAAGAGCGAATACACCTCGTCAAAGAGCTTGACGACGTTCTTTATCTCGTCCTTCATCTGATCCCAGGTCATGAAGATGTGCGCATCATCCTGAGTGAAGCATCTTACGCGGAACAGGCCGTGCAGAGCGCCGGACAGCTCATGGCGGTGGACAAGGCCAAGCTCACCCACGCGCAGGGGCAGATCACGGTAGGAATGCGGCTCGGATTTGTAAACGAGCATGCCGCCGGGGCAGTTCATGGGCTTTATCGCATAGTCCTCACCGTCGATAACGGTGGTGTACATATTCTCTTTATAGTGGAACCAGTGGCCGGAAGTCTCCCAAAGCTGGCGATTGAGGATCATCGGGGTCGAGACCTCAACATAGCCGTACTTCTTGTGAACCTCGCGCCAGTAGTCGATAAGCGTGTTTTTAAGGACCATGCCCTTGGGCAGGAAGAACGGGAAGCCGGGGCCTTCCTCGGTGAGCATGAACAGGCCAAGCTCCTTGCCGAGCTTGCGGTGGTCGCGCTTTTTGGCTTCCTCTATGCGGGCAAGATATGCGTCAAGCTCGTCCTTTTTCATGAAGCAGGTACCGTAAACGCGCTGGAGCATCTTGCGGTTGGAATCGCCGCGCCAGTATGCGCCGGTGCAGGAGGTGAGCTTTATTGCGTTGCCCTTGACTCTTCCGGTCGAATCCAGGTGCGGACCTGCGCACAGATCGGTGAAGTCGCCCTGCTTATAGAAGGAAATGACCGCGTCCTCGGGCAGGTCGTTTATAAGCTCGACCTTGTACGGCTCTTCGCGCTCTTCCATGAATTTTATTGCTTCCTCGCGCGGAAGCTCGAATCTTTCAAGCTTTATCTTCTCCTTGCAGATCTTGCGCATCTCGGCCTCGATCTTCTCGAGGATGTCGGGAGTTATGGCAAAGGGAGCGTCAAAGTCATAGTAAAAGCCGTTTTCGATAGCCGGGCCGATGGCCAGCTTGACCTCGGGATAAAGGCGCTTTACCGCCTGGGCGAGGATATGGCTTGTTGTATGGCGATAGGTGTTTTTGAATTCGGGATTTTCAAAAGTGTACTTATTTTCTTCCATGATTTATACTCCTTTATCAAAATCAAAACGCCCCTGACGCATTGCGTCAAGGGCGTAATATTTTTTACGCGGTCCCACCTTGATAGAACTCATCATGCGCTTAACGGGCGCGGCGCGGAAGCACATTTCCTTGCTTCGGCTCGGGAGCGGTCTCCGACGTTTTGTCCGAAAAGGCTTGCAGCCGGCGGCCTTTCTCTCTGGGCAGACAGCGCGTCATCGTTCTCCGTCATCGCTGATTGTTTGATTTTATCACCGTCTTTGAGCGCTGTCAACCTGCAAGCTTAAAGAATTTCGCCTCTTTTTCGCATTGCGCGGCGCTGGAAGGTCTTAACGATCTCAACGATGACCATGCCAAGCATGCCTATGCCAATTGCAATGACGTATTCGACAAACGATACCGGCGTGAATCCAAACGCCTCGGCCAGGAACGGCACCTCGCACACAAGCGTGGTTGCGGCAATGCTGCCCAAAGCCGCCCAGGTGAGAGCCTTGTTCTTAGTGCCCATGGTGAAGATGCAGCCGCGCAGCGAGCGCATATTGAAGCTGTGGCATATCTCGGCCATTGACATTGTAAGGAATGCCATCGTCGTTCCGTCGGCGCTGTCGGTTATCGTCCAGACTCCGGTTTCGATATAATGGCCGACGAAATACGCCGCCAGAACGAGCGCCGAGATGAGCACACCCTGATACGCTATGTCAAAACCCATGCCGCCTGCAAATATTCCGTCCTTCGCCGGACGCGGACGGCGGCGCATGATGTTGCCCTCGGCCTTTTCCATGCCGAGCGCCAGCGCCGGGAAGCAGTCGGTGACGAGGTTTATCCACAGAAGATGCACCGGCTTTAATATCGTAAAGCCCAGTATGGTAGCGACAAAAATGCTTATGACCTCGCTCATGTTCGAGCCGAGCAGGAACTGGATCGCCTTGCGGATGTTATCGTATATCCTGCGGCCTTCCTCGACGGCGCCGACGATGGTGGCAAAGTTATCGTCGGCAAGCACCATATCGGCAACGTTTTTGGTAACGTCGGTGCCGGTTATGCCCATGCCGACGCCGATATCGGCGCTTTTTATAGACGGCGCGTCGTTTACGCCGTCGCCGGTCATGGCGGTGACGTAGCCTGCCTTGCGCCACGCCGAAACGATGCGCGTTTTATGCTCGGGCTGAACACGCGCATAGACGCTTATATTCTGAAATTCGCGCTCGAACTCCTCGTCGTTCATCTGCGAAAGCTGCGCGCCTGTTACGGCTCTGTCGCCCTCGCGCAGGATGCCAAGCTCCTTTGCTATGGCAACTGCCGTGTCAACATGGTCGCCGGTTATCATAATCGCGCGGATGCCGGCGGCCTTGCACTCGTCGATAGCATCCTTAACCTCCGGGCGCACGGGGTCGATCATGCCCGTAAGGCCCACAAAGCAGAGCTGCTGCTCAAGCGTCTCCGGCTCGCAGTCATCAGGCTGCGCACTCCATATGCGCAGAGCGCAGGCCAAAACTCGCAGAGCCTTATCAGCCATTGCCTTGTTGCTGCGGAGTATCTCGCTGCGGTAGTCCTCGGTCATGGGAACAGCTTCGCCGTTTTTGAGATAGTGCGTACATTTTCCGATGATAACATCGGGCGCGCCCTTTGTGTACTGAACAACGCCGTTCGGGGCAAGGTGCAGGGTGCTCATCATTTTTCTGCCGGAGTCAAACGGCGCTTCGCCGCAGCGTGGCAATGATGCTTTAAGCGCGGTTTTATTAAGTCCCAGAGTGTTTGCCCATGCAACCAGCGCAGCCTCCGTAGGCTCGCCGGTCACGTTACCCTCATCGTCGATCTCGGCATCGCAGCACAGCGCCATTGCCTTGGCAAGCTCCTGCTCGTTTTCGCCGAAGAAATCGACAACGGTCATCCTGTTCTGCGTCAGCGTGCCGGTTTTATCCGAGCAGATGACCTGTGCACAGCCGAGAGTTTCGACCGCCGTCAGGCGGCGGATTATCGCATTGCGCTTTGACATGTTGGTAACGCCGATGGACAAAACCACCGTAACGACCGCAGCAAGCCCCTCGGGTATGGCAGCGACCGCGAGCGATACCGCTATCATGAAGGAGTTGAGAACGACCTCAAAGCTCATTCCGCCGGCACGCAGAAGCTGCACGGCAAATATGACGACGCATATGCCGAGAACGAGCCAGGTGAGTATTTTGCTCAGCTGCGTGAGCTTTATCTGCAAGGGCGTCTGCCCGTCGGAAGCCTGCGCAAGAG
>ULXC01044033.1_pt1 | contig 14577 bp, 12 predicted proteins | sample 1960721 | NCBI WGS metagenome assembly ULXC01 (sample SAMEA4835822, study PRJEB28245) | human gut metagenome | biome: gut microbiome; material: fecal sample | place: Denmark | collected 2008
AATTTATCCATAATTTCTCCTCGTTTTCAATTTTTTACGATAAATTAATTCTTTATATATAATTCCTAAATTCTTCGGGAAACTGTTGAATAGGTTTTAATATGTCGGATAATTTATCTTTCATAGATACTGGAATTTTTCTTTCGGCGCATTGATTGTAAATATTTTCAATCCATTTCTTTTCAGGAACTATTTTTCCTTTTCTATTGCCCGTTTCTTTTCCTATTACAACCCACCCGATTTTATCTAAATTTATTTTTCCCAAATCTTCCATTAACGGTTCAAAAGTAATTTGATAATTATTTGATTTTATATTATTTCTTAACTCTTCTATTTTATACAAATCGGATTTACAAGTAATACTTACTCCAAACCAATATCTCTTGTCATATTTTTCTATATGGCATAATTCTGGTTTTTTAGTTAGAAATAAATAAATATTATTTTTTAAATCTAATCTTTCAAATATTTTGTCTTTCCAATTATTTACGCACCAAGACGAAAAATCCGACATACTTGTCATTAAATATATTCGATTTTCTTTTAAATTATCAAGCCTATTTAATTTTAATTGAGGTTTATTAAAATCTGGGATATGTTTGAACCTTTGATTAATTTTACGAGCATAACAATACGGGCATCCTATATTGCAACCGCATACAGGGTTCATTGTCAATATATTATTAAAAATAGAATTATTATGATTATATAAATCAAGTAAAACGAGATGCTTTTTATTATCTTTAGCCATTTATTATCCTTTATTTTAATTAAAATACTATTCTAATTGAAATAAAAAGTCAATACTTTACTTTATAAAATACTTTCCGCAATATAATTAACTATCTTCTCTCTAACATCTCTACCGTAATAATCAAATTGATTCTCTCTAATTTTTACCAAATTCTCTCTGTTATTTTCTAAAAGTAATTCTATTTTATTAAAAATATCATCCGTAGAATCGGCGCTATAACCCAAACCGTTTTGCTGAAGATATATAGGATTTTCTTCTTCTTGTCCTGGCAAAGCGCCCATTGAAATTACGGGTATCAAACAATTAACCGCTTCTATTATTGCCGTAGGTCCCGCTCTCGTTATCAATATATCGTTTTCTGAAAATAATTTTGGAATTTCTTGAGTATAGCCTATTATTTTAGGCGCGTAACTTTTTGAAGAAAAAAAACTTGTAAGTTTATTAAAAGTATTTTTATTTCTTCCGCAAATTAATGTAACTTCGCAATTAAATTTAGAATACAGATTTTTTATTATATAAATTAATCTTTTATTTTTTTCAGAATTATTAAGAATTAATATTTTTAATTTACCGTTTATATTTGTATTCTCTCTTATTTTTTCTTTAGAACTTATTTTTGGATTAAATCCTTCTCGCACGGGCAAACCGAAAGTCGCTATTTTTTCTCTGTCAATTCCGTTTTTTATCATATATTCCGTAGCTTCTTTTGAAGGACTTATTATTATATCCGCTCTATTGTCAAACCAAATTTTAGTTATCGTTATCAAATCCGTAATTATTATAAAAAATTTTATATTTAATTTTTTCTTTTCTATTATACTTAATAAACTTCCGCTAAATAGAGGATGAACATTTATAATTAAATCAGGATTATATTCTTTAATAATTTTCAAAAATCTTCTTTTTATGTTGAAAGAATTATTTTTATTTAAAAAATCTTTATTCTTAAAAGAAAATCTAAAAATTCTATTCCATAAATTAGGAAAATATTTTACGCAAGTGTTGTAAAGTCGCTCCGCCGCTATAAATTCCGCTCCGCCAAAAGTAAAACCATTTACAACTTTGCATTCTATTTTATCTTTGTATAATTTTTCAAAACCTTGAATTAATGCTGTATGAACACTTTTATGTCCATGTCCTGTATATTCTGAAGATATTATTAATATTTTTTTCATATTAAAACCTTAAATTTGAATTGTAAATATTATACTTAATGAAAATCTTTTGTCAATTATAAAGTATAAGTAAAAATAAATATAATAAAAAAGAAGCTCGCCTATTTTAGACAAGCCTCTTCAATAATATAAAAAAAGATTTTTCTAACAACAATAACTTTGCTTTCTATGGCAAGCGCTTCAGTTTTCGGTATGTATGGAGTTGATACGGATTGGATTAACTTCCTTACTCATGGCAATCAGTTCAGAGCAAGATTAGACCAATTAGGTTTTACGCTCGGAAATGATACAATCAAAGGAACTTTCGGGTTCGACAATAATACAGGTTATGGCGGAACTTACGGAGCTTTGCTACAAGGAACGACCGAAGCATTACCAAACGGCGACCCTACCGCAAAAAATCACTATTACGATTGGATTCCTTCAATTTCAATTGGACTTGGTTATACTTCTTCATTAATAAGCGTTGGCGTTGGTTATAATGTCACTCTTGGACCAAGACTTGATATGAATAAAGGTAAAGCAGAGACAACCACAGTTCAACAAGCGGCTCATACGCCTGTATTAGTTTTGAATGCAATGGATAATGCATTTAGAATGGCTATTCCTATTCAAGTTTATGTCTATGACGATAAATCTGAGGCGGGCGGTAAAGATAATATAACCGCTGTAAGTTTTGACGCTCAATTTAGATATTATACGGGTTTGGATATGCTGCCTCAAATTAGATTGTATTTGAGATACGGTAATGTATCAGCTAAAAATGTAGACGCAGGCGGAACAACTACTAAAGCTTTATGGGGAGAATCTTTCGGTTTCGATTTCAGACTTTATTTTGGCTCAATGGTAGAAGAAGTGGCTCTTCAACCGTTTGTTAAATTGGTTTATAACGGCGCTTTAGGATACACGGGAGTAACGCAAGTAGAGGCTGTTAAATTTATGAAAAATTATAGTGCGGGAACATGGGAAGGTGCAACTCCTCATAGAGCAGCTCCTAAATGGGATTTGACATTAATGCCAGCTTTGGGATTAACTGCTAATAGCGATATAGTTTCGCTTTATTTAGAGCCTTCATTGGGTTTAAAAATTGAACAAAACGGAAGCGATACCGATAAAAAGGTTAAAGAAGCTTATAGTTTAGGCTATGCAGTTTACGCGGAAATCTATATTACTCCTTTGAAAAATCTTGAATGGTATTTTGAAGCAAGTATAGGTAATGTAGGCGTTGATGATGGCAATAATGGAGTGAAATTAGGTAAAGGTTTAGGCTTTGCTGGAACTACGGGAATTACATGGTATTTGCCAGCGCTTTAATAAATAGAAAGTAAATAAATTTATAATAAGGGACTTGTCGATTGGCGAGTTCCTTATTTATAAGTTTTTTTTTAGAAAGAAATTCTTTTATTTTTTTGATACCAAAAAGAACAACGCCAAAGGCGGACAGCGTCAAAAAGCGACTTCTTTTTGTCAAAAAGAAGCAAGGCTAAAGCCCGCTTTCAGCGAAAAAATTAACAATCGGAATTTGTAGTTTATTAGTTTATGGGATTGTTTATTTATTTTAAATTTTATTAAATTAAGCAACGGGAATTTTATTCCCTTTACACAGAATATAGAAATTTTGCTTATGTTTTTTGTTTCTATTTTCAATTAAGAAAAAGAAACGAGTTTTAAATTTGAGTCTTTCTTATGCAGAGGATTATTCTCAAATCCTTTGTATTTCCTATAATTTTGGCGTCTTTCGTTTGTTGCGGACGGAGGGCGCTTTATTTTTTTGCATATTTATTTTAGTTTAATATTTTTAAAAATTATTTTTTACGATTATAATTAAATGGATTAATATAAAGTTTAAAAAGGCGATATTAAAGTTTTTTTATTTCGTCTATGGTTAAGCCTGTATGTTCTGAAATAAATTTATTATCAAGCCCAGATTTTTTTAAGCTCTTGGCTATAGAGTATTTTTCATTTTTTATTCCTTCAAGTTTTCCTTTTTTCATGCCTTCTTTTATTCCTTCTTCTCTCTCTACATTTATCATATCCTTATAAAAATATTCATTCCATTCTTTTTTCCTATACGCATTTATCAATGGGTCGCTATCGATAAAACTTTGACATCTCTTCTCAACTTCTTCAAAAATATTATTTTCTTTTATTAAGTTTGACATATTCTCCCCCTTGAAAAATTTTATCCAACTTGATAATTTTTCTTTGTCGTTATTTAAATTAAATTTTGGAAGCTCAATATAATGCAACATGCAATGGTCGGTTAATATTTTGTTATGTTTAATTTCTTTCAATAAATAACAAGAATGAAAATCTTTAATATCATTAAACAGCGTGAAGTCCAAAACATTAATGCTAATTACAGGCGAAAGTTTTGTATAATTTTCGGACTTATTTAATAATGAGCTATAACTATTTGCCCAATAATAAAGACTTCTACGAATAAAATATTGATTTCCTTGTAATTGAATTTCAATAATTACTGTTTGATTATCTTCGGTTATACATTTCACATCAACGATTGATTCTTTGCCGTCTAAATATTTTGTAAGGTTAAACGGATTTAAAATTACAACATTATTAAAAGTTTGAAAATTTAAATCAATCATTACTCCGTTAATAAAATCTAAAACAATATTTTCATTTCCTTCGTCTGAAAATAAATATCTTATAAAACAATCATTTTTCTTGTTTAAATTATCAATGGTAATAATTTCGTTTTTGCTTTTTTCTAAATATTCAAATTCGTTCATAAGGTGTATTATAACAGAATATTTTTATTTGTCAAAATGATTTTGTTATATTTACTAAAAAATCTTATTATAAAAATGACAATAAGGAGTTGAGCCTTTTTTAGAATAATAATCCTGATGATAATCTTCGGCTTCGTAAAAATTTTTAAACTCTCTTAAAGTAGTCGCTACATCAAATCCTTTTTTTTTCAAAATATTAATATACTTTTCGGCAATCTCTTTTTCTTCTTCGTTTTGATAAAAAATTGCTGATAAATATTGAGAGCCAATGTCCGGTCCCTGTCCGTTTTTTTGGGTAAAATTATGCGTTTCAAAAAATAATTTTATCAAATCTTCGTAAGTCGTTTTATCGGCATCGTATCCGACTTTAACGGTTTCTAAATGTCCCGTTAATCCCGTGCAAACTTCTATGTAAGTCGGGTTTGCTTTATGTCCGCCTGCATATCCGCTTATCGCTGAAAATACTCCTTCGGCTTTTTCAAACCAATATTCTACTCCCCAAAAGCATCCCGATGAAAAATAAGCATATTTAGGATTATTTGGCATATTATCATTATTCATATTATTTTCCTTATTTTCTTTATTAAAATTTATATCGCTATTTTTATTATCGCATGCAAAAGCGAAAGTAGAAAAAATAAGAAGCGTTATAAAATAAATCAATATTTTCATTATAATTTTAACTTAAAGTCACTCTCTCATTTTCTTTTACGGATTTTAAAACTATACAATTTGCTCCAATTATAACATTAGAGCCTATTACGGTTTTTCCTCCGAAAATCGAAGCGTTCGCATAAATAGTAACATTATCGCAAACCGTAGGATGTCTCTTTTCATTTTCTAATCCTCTTCCGTTTTTTAGAGATAAAGCTCCCAAAGTAACTCCTTGATATATTTTTACATGATGCCCAATAATAGTAGTCTCGCCTATAACTATTCCCGTTCCATGGTCGATAAAAAAATATTCTCCTATATTAGCTCCAGGATGAATATCTATTCCCGTTTTTGAATGCGTATATTCCGATATTATTCTTGCCGTTAAATATTGTTTTTGATTATAAAATATATGAGATATTCTATAACTAAATACCGCCCGAAAACCTGGATAAGTTAAAATAATCTCTTCATAAGATTTACAAGCGGGGTCCGAATCAAAAAAGAATTCCAAATCCTTTTTTAAAATAACGGTTATATCGTCTAATTGTTTTATAAAATCATTTAAATCGGGATTATTAGAAACTATTTTTAGATAAAGTTTTGATATATTTTTTTTAGTGTTATTAATATTCCCCGACCCCCGAAAGAAATCGGGGAAAATATAATCTCTAATATATTTTACAATATCTTTTATATCTTTTTTATTAGGCAATTCTCTAAAAGTTTTTAATTTCATAAGAATAAAAAATTAACTCCAAGTATATCTTTCACCTGTGTCAGGCAAAATTGAAACTATTTTTATTTCTTTATTGACTTCTATTTTCTTGCTTAATTCCACAGCTCCGTAAACGCTCGCTCCCGAAGATATTCCGACAAGCAAACCTTCCGTTAAGCAAATATCTCTCGCCGTGTTTATAGCGTTATCGTCAGAAACATCTATTATCTCGCTTATAACTTTTTGGTCTAAAATCTCAGGAATAAAGTTTGCGCCTATTCCTTGAATTTTATGCGGCGAAGCCTTGCCTTTTGTAAGCAAAGGAGAAGATTCAGGCTCAACTCCTATAACTTTTGTCTGCTTTTTATTATCAACGATATATTTTCCGATTCCCGTTGCAGTTCCACCTGTTCCGATTCCAGCGACTATATAGTCAACATCGGGAATATCGTTAAATATTTCGGGAGCGGTATAATTATAATGAGCTTTAACATTAGATTGATTTATAAATTGCCCAGGTATAACCGAATCTTTTATTTCGTTATTTAATTGATTCGCTATCTCTACCGCAACGCTCATTCCTCCGTCAACAAGCTCTAATTTAGCGCCATAATCTTTTATAAGCTTTCTTCTCTCTTGCGACATAGAAGACGGCATAACTATTATGACATTAAGCTTTAAATAAGAACCTATAGCCGCCATAGCAATTCCCGTGTTTCCCGAAGTCGGCTCTATTATAGTAGAACCTTCTTTTAATTTACCGCTTTCAAATAAATCAAGCAGCATTTGTTTGACAGGTCTATCTTTAACAGAACCTATTGGATTATTTTTTTCAACCTTTCCGAAAAGCTTAATTTTTTCATTTAAATTAAACTTTTTCTCTATTTTCCCCAATCTAACAATCGGAGTATTTCCCACTAATTCGAGGGTATTGTTATATAGCATTGTTTGCCTCCATAAAAATAAAATTAATTTTGTTTGAAATATCTTACATTACTACAAATAAAAACGCAATATGTAATTATATCAAATAAAAAAGCAAAATAGTTTTTTAATTACAAGATTATATGATTTTCAAATTATATAATATAGCAATATATTATAATAACAATAATACAATTTTGTAGACTTTATCAGATGTAATAAATGTAAAAATCTATATATTCAAGTATTGACAAATAAAGCCTTTTAAGTAAAATATAAAGAATATTAAATTTCTATTTATTAAACGGAATAATTTATATGCATGAAATAATATTTTATAATTCATTAACGAGAAAAAAAGAATTATTTAAACCTATAAACGATAAAAAAGTTGGTATGTATTCTTGCGGTCCTACGGTTTATAATTACGCTCATATAGGAAATTTTAGAGCTTATATTTTTAGCGATTTGGTTAGAAGAGTATTGGAAGATTTTGGCTATGAAGTAAAATTAACAATGAATTTAACCGATGTTGACGATAAAACTATTAAAAACTCAAAAGAAAATAATATTTCGTTAAACGAATATACGAAAAAATATAAAGACGCTTTTTTTGAAGATATAAAAACTTTGAAAATAAAACCCGCCGATATTTATCCTTCCGCTACCGAACATATAAAAGAAATGATTGAGATTATAGAATTATTGAAAGAAAACGGACATACTTACGAGGCGGACGGTTCTACTTATTTTAAGATTAGCACATTTAATAAATATGGAGAGCTTGCAAATTTGGATAAACAAGAATTGCTTGAAGGAGCTTCTGGAAGAGTTTCTACTGACGAATACGATAAAGAAAACGCTAGCGATTTTGTTTTATGGAAAGCTTACACTAAAGAAGACGGCGATGTTTATTGGGATTCGCCATTTGGAAAAGGAAGACCTGGTTGGCATATAGAATGTTCGGCTATGAGCAGTAAATATTTGGGCAAGCATTTCGATATTCACACTGGCGGAGTCGACAATAAATTTCCGCATCATGAAAACGAGATAGCGCAAAACGAAGCGGCTTTCAAAGAAAAATTCGTTAATTATTGGCTTCATTGCGAGCATTTGATAGTTGACGGAGAGAAAATGTCGAAATCGAAAGGAAATTTCTACACTTTAAGAGATTTGCTTGATAAAGGTTTATCTCCCGAAGCGATAAGATATTCGCTTATGAGCGCGCATTATAGAAAACAGTTAAATTTTACAATCGAAGGAATAAATCAATCTCAAAATGCAATCGACAGAGTTAATGATTTAATTTTTAGATTGAAAGATATTGATAATTCAAACGATAATGAAATAAATAAAAATATATTAAAAGAAATTGAAGAAAGTAATGAAAAATTTTCAGAAGCGATATGTAACGATTTGAATATTTCAGAGGCTTTAGGAATATTTTTTACTTTAGTTAAAAATATAAACACTTCTTTTTATTCTATAAATAACGAATCTAGGAATAGAATAATTAAATTTATAGAAAGAGTTAATAATATAATAAATTGCTTTAATATGAAAGGCGAAAGCGAAATCTCAAATACGGACGAAGAAGAAATTAATAAACTTATAGAAGAGAGAAGCGCCGCTAAAAAAGAAAAAAATTATAAAAAAGCTGATGAAATAAGAAATTGGCTTTTATCTATGGGAATAGAAATAATGGATACTCCTCAAGGAGTTAAATGGAAAAGGAAATAAAATATAAGTAATGGATTTGATAAAGAGAACATTTCAACACATAAAAGGAATAAATCCGAAAAAAGAAAAATTATTATGGGAAGAAGGCGTTTTTGATTGGCAAGACGCCATTGAAAAAATAGATTATTACGCTATGCCAAAAAGCATAAAAGAATCTTTAAAAGAAGAATTGCCCGAATCTATATATAATTTTAATTCTAAAAATTATAATTATTTTATAAAAAAATTTCCTCCTTCAATTATTTATAGATTATATCCTTTGCTTTCAAATGAAACCGTTTTTTTAGATATAGAAACTACGGGAATAAAACCTTCAAACGCTCATATCACGGTTATTGGTTGTTATGACGGAAAAGAAATGAAAGTTTTTGTTCATGGAATAAACGAAAAGGAATTTTTAGATTATATTAAAGATTATTCTATAATCGTCACTTTTAACGGTTCTTGTTTCGATATTCCTTTTTTGGAAAGATATTTTGAAACAAATATAAACTGCGCTCAAATAGATTTGCGTTTTTTACTTAAAGAGCTTGGTTATAGCGGAGGATTAAAAAAGATAGAGCATGATGTCGGACTTTATAGAGGAGATGATATGGAAGGAGTAAACGGCTACACGGCGGTTTTGCTTTGGAATTATTATAAAGATACAAAAGATAAAACGGCTATAGATTCTTTAATTCATTATAACCTTTTAGACACAATTAATTTGGAGCATCTTTTATGTCTCGCTTATAATAAATATGCCGATATGTATAAAACTAAACTTTTAGAATATAGAACTTTGCCGATTATAGAAAGCTATAAACCGAATAAAAAACTTATAGATTATTTGCATAAAAATCCATACAAATACGCGCCTAAAAGCGAAAGTTAATTAATAAGCTTGTTCCAATATATTTATTATAGATTCTTTACTCATAGCTCTTGGCAATTTATCCATACCGCTATAAGTTAAAGCAAGTTCCGCAACTTTATCGAATTTATTTCTGTCTATATTAAGTTCGTTTAACTTCATTGGTAGATTAATATCTTGTTGTATTCTCTTTATATATTGTCCCGCTTGAATTCCTATTTCTATAGGCGTCATTTCTTTATCGATATTTTCTATAAAATCCGCCAATACATTATATTTTTTAGGAGCGGATGCCATATAATATTCCATAACATAAGGAAGAAGTATAGAGCAAACTATAGATTTATTTACAGAATAAACGCTATTAATCGCTATCGATAAAGCCCTTATAGCTCCGAAATTTCCATTGCAAGAAGCGGCTGCGCATGTAATATTTGATATAGCCATAGAGCTTATATTGTCAACATTTGCACTGTCCGTTATTAATTTATTTATTCCCGATATGCTTGTCTTCATTGCATATTTTATTAAAGGCTCGTTTATAATATTTAAACTATTGCTCATATAAACATCGAAAGATAATGCAAAAACCGATAAAGCGCTGCTTATAGAATATTTTACGGGAACGGTTTCATAAAGAGTCGGGTCTATAATGCAATCTTTAACATAAATATTTGAATCTGCGCATTCTTTATAAGCTTCGTCATATTTGTCATATAAATACATTCCTAAAGTCATTTCGGATAAAGAACCTAATATTGTAGGAATTGATATTATAGGCAAAGGTTTATGATATACGGGTTGTCCGTTCACATAATCGGAAGATTCTCCGCTATTTGTTACGACTACGGAAGCTCCTTTAGCGGCATTTTGTACCTTAAAACCGCCGACCGCGACTATGCAATCCGCTTTGCTGTATCTAACTAAATTTGCAATTATATCGGCTGCATCGCTTGAATTAGTGGAAGTTATTTCAGAATAAACCATAGAGTTAATAAAATTATCGTTTAATTTATTTACTATTTGGTCTATCAAACCTATTTGATTAAAAGAATTTCCGTCTGTCGCTATTATAACCCTGCCTCCGTATTTCTTTATAACTTCAGACAAAGAGTCAAGCGAATTAGCGCCGAATATTATTTTAGTCGGTATTTTAAATTCTATTATATCCATTTTCAAAAACAATCTTTATTTATATAATATATTATATTTTCGGAATTTAGATTGTTAATTTTTAATTAATAGTTTATGAATTTTATATTTAATGCATAATTTATAAATAAATAAGTTGAATTCTAAATTAATGTAAAATTAATAGTCAGCATTAATTTAATAATATTTTATTATATTTACATTTTTAAGGTTTAAAATATAATTAATTTTCGATACTTTAATTTAGAATTTAATTAGAAAAATAAATTTAAAAATAAAGAAAATATTTAAGGCATAAATTATGAATAGAATAAATAAAATATATATAGGCTATCCGCCTTTTGAAAGTGATAGAGGCGTGGCTCTTTTATCTCAAAATAGACAGTTTCAATGGTTTAAAAGTCCGACTTATATTTATCCCGTAGTTCCCGCAACTGCGGCTACCATGATAAAAAATGCAGGCTATGAAGTCGATTTTATTGACGCTATCGCAAGAAATATGAGCGCTTCTCAATGGTATCAATATTTAGATAAAAATACTCCCGATTTATTATTTTTTGAAGTAAAAACTCCCGTAATATATAAGGCTTGGAAAATAATAAACGCCTTAAAAGAAAAATATCCTAAAACTATAGTAGTTATCGGAGGCGACCATATTACGGCGATGCCCGAAGAGACAATGCAAAACTCTAAAGTCGATTATTTATTATGCGGAGGCGATTACGATTTTCTTTTGCTTAATTTAATTGAATATCTTAACGGAAAAAGCGAACTTGAAAAAGGAATATATTATAGAGAAAACGGAAATATAAAAAATACGGGAATGTTTGAATTGAGACATGATTTAAAAACTTTGCCTTTTATAGATAGAGATTTAACCGATTGGAAAAGATACGCTTATGATAACGGAAATTTTAAAAGAATCCCTGGAACTTATATAATGGCTGGACGAGACTGTTGGCATCATCGTTGCACTTTCTGTTCTTGGACGGGAATATATACTAACTTTAGAGTTAGGACGGCGGAAAATGTAGTAGAGGAAATAGATTTTTTATATAATAAATATAATATAAAAGAGATAATGGACGATACGGGATGTTTTCCTATAAAGAAATGGCTAAACGATTTTTGCAATTTAATGATAGAAAGAAAATTAAATAAAAAAGTAAATATAGATTGCAATATGCGTTTTGGTTCTGTAAACGAAGAAGAATACAGATTAATGAAAAAAGCGGGATTTAGATTTTTATTATTCGGATTAGAATCTGCAAGTCAAATTACATTAGACAAATTGAAAAAAGGAAATAAAGCCGAAGAAATATTGACTTCTTGCAAAGCGGCTTCAGATGCGGGACTTTCTCCTCATATAACCGTTATGTTAGGCTATCCTTGGGAAACGGAAGAAGATATTGAAAAAACTTACGAGCTTACAAAAAAACTTTTGCTTAAAGGATACGCGAAAACTATGCAGGCTACTATAATAATTCCATATCCTGGAACGGAATTATTTAATAATTGCAAAGCGGACAATTTGCTTCTCACGGAAAATTGGGAAGCTTACGATATGCGTCAGGCGATAATGAAAACGGAAGTAGGCGAGCAGAAAATAAAAGAATGGATACAGAAACTTTATAATTTGAGTTTTACTCCGAGATTTTTGGCTCATAAAATTTTATCGATAAGAGATTTGGATGATATTAAATATTATTTGAGAGCTTTTAAAAAAGTTTCAAAAGGACATTTGAAAGATTTCGCTTAAATTATCTTATTTTTAATAATATATTCAGGTCTCTTCTTAACTTCGTTAAATAAATTAGCCAAATATTCGCTTATTACGGATAACGATATTAATTGAACGCCTCCCATAAATAAAATTATTATTATAGTAGACGCCCAACCTTTAACTAATTCCGCAGAAGAAAATAAATATAAATAAAATACTCTTAATGAAAAAATTACGGCTATCAAAATTGATATTATTCCAAAATATAAAGATATTCTCAAAGGCTTTACTGAAAATGATAATATTCCCGTTAATGCCAATCTCAACATTTTCTTTAGAGTTATTCATTTCAATTCTTTAATAATTTTCTTTACTCCGCCTATATCATATATAAAGGTTATAAATGATATTAGAGACAACACTGATAATGGCATTATAGGATAAATATATCTAAATAAAGGAATTGGAGAATATATAATTAATATAATATTCGTAGATAAAGCACACAAACATACACAGAAAGTAAATAATAACAATTTAGTTCTGTAAATTGGTTTTAATAACCATAAAATACCCGATATAATAAATATAATAAAATATAAAAGTATAAAACAATAAAATGGTATTTCGGGAATAAACCTATATAGATTACTATATATTTTTGCTTTATTATCAGTAAAATTTATACCGCTATTATCAAAATAACTAATTAACTCATAATGTTTAAATAAATGATATTGAGTATAATATACATTAACTTTATCCATATTAAAAATTTTAAAATATTGCATCCCTATTTCATAAAGATATTTAATATAAGTAAAAGGATATTTCAATATATATTTTATTAATATATTATTTACATTTTTAATTTGGCTATTATTTATAAATGGGTTCTTATCTTTATCAATAAAAACAAATATATCCGAATTATAAGGATTAGAAGAATATATTATTTTTAAATCTTCAAAATCTTTTCCATATTTATACCATTCTTCAGGTATTAATGAATTATCATTATTGCGAACTGCTAATGCCGATATTTGTAAAAGTTGAATAGATTTGGTATCAATCGCAAGAATATCCTTACCTATTATAGCTCTCGGGAACATTTTGTAAATAAATATTAACCCAAAAGCAAAAATTACCATGATAAAAATAAAAGTGATTAAATATTTTAATTTATTTTTTACACCATATTTTTCAAGAATATTATATGTAAAAAATATAAACATAGGATAAACAAGAACGATAAAATTATATCGAGATAACATTCCTATTAAAAGGAATAAGATCGATAAAACTTTTAGTAATAAACTAATAATTTTATTTTTAATATTAACTAGACATAGGCAAAATATAATAGAAAATGAAAGCCATATATTTAAAATAGCTACATAGTCTTTTAAATGATTTATAATTAAGAAAAAGAAATATGGAATGAGAGAGATTAAAATTAAGAATATTATATAGTTATTTCTAAATCTATAATATAATGATATTATTATAATAAAAAGTCCTAAATAAAATAAAATTATATTTATTAAAAACAAATAATGCGTATGATATCCAAATAAATTATATAAAATATATAATATATATGAAAAAATTACAGGATTGCCGTTTGTAAATCTACCACTTATAGCTTCCCCATATATACGCCACATATCCCAATTAAAAAATATTCCAGGATAACAAAGCCAATAATGAAATACAGCTAAAAACAATACCGATATAAATGCAATAATAATAAAAGCTAAATTGCTTATAATAATATTTTTTGTTTTATAAATTAGTATAGGAATCAATAATATGATGTAAAATAAATATATATAATTATTTAATTTGAGTTTATAATAAATATTTGAAATATTTTGATTTTGTATGTTATCACTGTAAGAAGTAAATACTATGAATTCATTATTTTTTATATAAAGATTATCGCTTATTTGAGAAATTAATATATATTTAATATTCAATTCATGGCTTGGAAAGTTAAACGATAATACATTATTTCTATTATATGGCAGATCATATATTTCTATTTGGTTTGAATAAAGTAAATATTGGGATGAATTAGTATAAAATATAATTTTATTATTAGTAGGATATAATCCTATTTTATTATTAT
>ULXC01065130.1_pt1 | contig 14274 bp, 17 predicted proteins | sample 1960721 | NCBI WGS metagenome assembly ULXC01 (sample SAMEA4835822, study PRJEB28245) | human gut metagenome | biome: gut microbiome; material: fecal sample | place: Denmark | collected 2008
TCCGGCCTTGCTCTATACAGATTGTAATATGTAAATATACAATGAGCGAACCCTCAAAAACCTTTACAAAATAATATCGCCTATGGTATAATATAGCTATCAAAGTAAATGAGCGCTCACCTTTGAACAAAACCAAACAAAACTAATCTAAAACAAAAGGAGAACCCAACTATGGAAACAACCGCATTGATTGCAACCGCAACAACTCATGAAAGCAAAGTAAACCTTTTTCGCGCACTGACCAACGCAAGTCCGTTCAGTGAAGCAGTTAACAAAACCTTATCTGTGGTACAGATTATCGATCAACCCGCGGTCAACGATCAGGGCGAGCCGGTCAACCGTTATTTCTTCTTGTGTGAAGATGGAGCAGCATATATGTCTATGGCACAGGGTGTAGATAGCTGTGTTAAGGCTGTTCGCTCAATTTGGGGATCGGATTTTGCCGAAACTTTGCAAATCGTCCCTTGCCAGGTCAAGACGAAAAACGGTCACACATATAAATTTACTGTATTGTAAATTTATTAAAATTCAAAATTATAGCCCGGTTGCACCGGGCTATAATTATTTATAGGTGAAAGTATATGACAAAATTTATACATACGAAACAGCGTAAAGCAGAACTTGCCGCCGCAATTCGCGGGTATAATTATAAAATAAGGCGAGCCGCCGCGCTGAAAGCGCATGGGAAATATGAAGGGGTTGTTTTACCTAAATTATTAAACCCTGAAAAAGAATTTACAAAAATAACAACTTTAGAGGAATACAACGAATTATTAAACCGAATTCGCGAAACCGGGCGAGCGGTTCGACAGGAAAAATTTATAACATTAGGAAAATATAAAACCATCGAAACTCAAACCACGCGAATAATCAAAAAACAGCAAGAAAGAAGCATTCAATCATTCATTCAAAATGAAACGCCTGCAAAAACGGAATTCAAGTCTGCGAAAGCATTAAAACAATATATGTATGAATATCAAAAGGAAACCTTTGAATCGTTCAATGGAGCGCGTGCACAAACATTCAAAGAAAATGTTACGATTGCGTTGATGGCGTTAAATTTTGACGATCTAATTAAAGAATGGGAGCATTTAACTTTGATTCAAGTTGATTCGGTTTGCCGGGCTTGGCCCGAAGCAGTAGAAGCGTTGTGGGCGGCATACGATTCCAAGGATCCGCAACAAATTCAAGAAGCCTACGACCGAATGCGAACAGCTATAAACGGAGTAAAAGGAAAGTAGCATGAAAGAGTTTATATCAGATTTTGAAACACAAAAGGACCCGGAAACCGGGGACATGTCTGTATGGGCATGGTCTATTGTCGAGGTCGATAATTTGTCGAATATTCAATACGGAAATAATATTGAAACTTGGTTTTTAGCAATTCAAGGACTTCCGAACGGTTCATTAATCGGATTTCATAACTTAAAATTTGATGGATCATATATATTAAGTTATCTTTTAGGTGTTGCAAAATGGCAGTACAATGACAACCCAAAAACAAGAAAAGCAAAAACCGTTGAATGTTTAATCAGTTCAATAGGCGTTCATTATAATTACAGAATAAATTTTACAAAAAGAAAGCATGTCAAAATATATGACACCTTAAAAATATTCAATATGAGTGTTTCGCAAATTGCTAAATCGTTCGGAATAAAAGAGCAAAAAGGGGCTATAGACTATGCAACCTTTCGCGGATATAACTACACCATGACCCCGGAAGAAGTTAAATATATCACCAACGATGTAATTATTGTAGCCAAAGCAATTAAGCAATTCAGGAATGAGGGTCACGAGCGCAATACCATAGCTTCAAACGCTATGAGGTATTATAAGAAAAATAGTTACTATTCAAATTATGAGTTTTTAACATACTTTCCGCACCTTGACGATGATTTGTACCACCTACTAAAGCGCGCTTATAAGGGTGGCTATTGCTATGTCAATCCTAAATTCAAGGGTAAACCGGTAGGCCATGGCAGGGTATACGATGTTAACAGCTTGTATCCATCGGTAATGAGTGATCCGCGAAACAAATACCCAATAGGCACCCCGGTATTCTTTGATGGTAAATATAAAGACGATCCAATTTATCCACTATATATACAGTTCATAACCGCACAGTTTGAATTGAAAAAATGTAAAATTCCAACAATACAAATAAAGAACGATAAACGGTTCAATCCTCGCGAATATGTGTCAACCACCGGTTGTTTAATGGTGAATCTGTATTTAACTAATGTCGATTTGGAAATGTTTTACGAGTGTTACAATATAAAAGAAATTCAATATATAGGCGGATATAAATTTATAGGCCGATCTGGAATCTTTATTGATTATGTAAACCATTTCAAAGAAATGAAAATGCAAGCAACAATAGAGAAAAATGCAGGGAAACGGAGCATTGCAAAATTGTTTCTTAATTCACTTTATGGAAAATTTGGTGCCAGCAATGATAAATTTGTAAAGCGCCCATATATAAACAATAAAGGGATTCTTGCTTATGAAACAGTTGAAACCCCGCGGCCTGCTAAGACAGTGTATGTACCTGTGGCCGCATTTGTGACAGCCTACGCCCGAAGATTCATTCAAACTCTCTTTATTAAGAATGTAGATCGGTGTTGCTACTGTGATACAGATAGTTTACATTTATTAGGTGACGACCCACCGGTAGGCGTAAAAATTAGTGATACAGAATTTAATTGCATGGCACATGAAAGCAGTTTTTCAAGGGCTAAATTTCTTGGCGCAAAACTGTACATTGAAGAAGATGAGCAAGGCAATCTTGATGTAAAGGCTGCAGGCTTGGGGCAAAATGAGGTAGTAAAAAATCAAATCACATTTGACAACTTCAACACCGAACAGGAATATTTTGGAATTCTGAAAAGTAAAACCGTGAAAGGTGGTGTTGAATTAAGCGAATCCACATTCAAGATACGCGAACGCGGCACACGATTTTAATAAACAATGTCGATTATTTCAGCGAATTTGCCCAAATTTATTTACATATTTAGGCATTCGTGGTATAATTAAGGCAAGAAATGAGGAAAGAAAAACAACTAAATTAAAAGGAGTAAAAATTATGAGTATTCAAAAAAGATGGGATCGTCAAACAGGATTTTCAACAGCCTATTTTGTTAATCTTAACAATCCAATTCTTATTTTTGATTCAGGTGCAAACGCGTTTGTAAAATATGGTGATTTGTTATTTGAAGATCAAAATATAGTTGATCTTGCCGAGGATATATTTGAAGAAGCTTTCAATCAAATATTGGTATTTGGTGGGAAGTTTTATGAAAACCTTAATTATAATCGTTTTTCGCTTTTGAGAGAAATTGAAGGATTCGGCGAAACAGTTTATAGCCTTAGCGATTTTAAGGGGGGTGTAAAAAGTGATCCGGTTTCTAATTAAACAACAATTCGCTTGGGCTAACAAATGCTTTGACAGGGATGGAGAAATAAAAAAGCCATTTGAGAGGTTTTTTGCTTCATTCATCAATCAGGTATTAAAAGATCAAAAAGAAATAACGCTAAGAGCGCCAAATACCTTGACCGGTGTGAGATCCATTATTTATTTTTCAAATGCTTTGGATTTGATACGCTATCTAATTGAAGTGCACGAAGAAAAAAATATTGTGGCGTTAACATTCAAAATGAACGCAAACGCAAAATCAATTCACGCGGCAAGAACTGTAATAGCGAGGTACGAAAAATGACAAATTATGAAAAAATCAAAAACATGACGGTTGAAGAAATGGCAGAATTTCTTGAAAAATTAACAGATCGGTGTAATGCAAACAGGTGCAAAGATTGTCCTTTATGCAAGGGTATATTTTGTTGCACCACTGAAATTGGGTGTTGGCTTAATAGTGATGTATGAAAAAGTCAAAGAAGGTGAGAAAATGCAACCATCAGTGTCAACCGCATTACAAGCTATTCTTGCAGATCGAGGTTACAAGGTGCTTGAATTAAAAACCTTTTCCGGCGCCACATTTGTCGGCACCAATATTCAAATCAAATTCAACAAATTCCTTTTAACAAAATGCGTTTATTGCAATGACGAATTGTTTTCAACAATTCAAAATATATCGGAAGTGAGAATCTTATTTTTCAGCTAAAATAAAGAACCCGGGGATTGCTCCCCGGGTCTTTTTATTTGTACCTCTTGCAGGCAATATTATAGTCGTATATGCAAATCCAGCCAGAGGGGATCCGCGCCCAAATATTTTTATTGCCTTTGTAAACCAATTCAAGAATGGTACATTTTGTGCAGCGTTTCAGGTAGGCAATGTTATTTTTATCGTCACGATTCAAACAATGCTTTCTGCCGTCCGAAGTCAAATCTTTAATCTTTTTTCGGCCTGTGTTCGCGCCTGCACCCTTGTAAACACCGCGTACATAAGTCAATGTGATTGTCGATCCGATTTTTGGCTTGGGATAGTCAAAAATACCACCGCGCACTTTTGGGCGAAGCACACCAAGAACCCCTTTATATGTATGCTTTACTTTTTTGCACTTTGAACCGCGCGGCCAGTTTTGATCAAACGATTCAAACCACTTTGTATTTCCGTTTCCGGTAGCTACGGCAATATGCCCATAAGGGCCGATTTTTGCGCCCCATACAACAATATCACCCTTTAATGGTACAAAAGTAGGATTGTTTGCGATTTTTTCAAAATTTGCAACAAGGGGTTTTCTTTTTTCAAAGTTTGTATAATAGTCAACTGCATTTCCCCATGCTCCGGGTTTAATGCCGAAGCAGGAACTTAAGTAAACCTTAGCCAAATCCACGCACTGGGCACCGGACACGCGGTCATAGTCAATTAGTTTACCTTTACATGAATTGTAAAACTGATTGAAGGTCAATCTGTGTACCCCTTTTCCTTTGTTTCATTCTTAACAATATCCCCGGCAATGGCCGCAGAAGTGAAACTATTATTCTTCCACCAACTCCAAATTGTGGAAAACACTGTTAAAAGTGTGGAAAAAAACAAATAAACTTCATCATCAGAAAATGGAAGCGGATTTTTGCCGATTATCGTTAAAACTGAATTAACAAGCGCAACAAAAGTTACGATTGTACGGATAATGGTATCTTTTGAAACATTTTTCATTTTATTTTGTTCTCCAAATCTTGTATTCTATGATCAGAAACATGCTGGCGCAGTTCTTGCAGTGCAACACGTTGTTGCAAATTGTTATACTGCTCTTGCTTTTTTTCAAGCTGTTTAATCCTGTACAAAGTTTTTGAGTTTGCAAGCCACGCGGTGAGCGAGGTGCCCACCAGCGTGACCGCAGATGACAAAATTATAGTTAATTGTTCAACTGTAATTCTAATCACCCCTCGAATACAATACCGTCAATTACAAGTCCGTTTGCGTCCGAAACCGTGAAAACTCTGCTACCGTCAAACGCAACCTTGATTGTGTTTGAACCCTCAGTGACTAACATTGTAAACGCTGCACCGGATTTGAAGCCGTAGAAATACTGAATTCTTTCAACCCCGGAATTGCTGGAGTGATACCGAACTCCGATTCTGCTTGAATGCTGAACGATATTTGAAACCATTTCAGCAGACCAAACTTGTACACCGCCATCGGAGCGGGTGTCAATCGTTCCGGTTGTCCGGTTCTGCGCGTCACAAATCTTTCTTTGACAAATAATAGTGTTATCGGATTCGAGGTTTACACCTATATTGTGCTTTTCGTAGCCGTAAAGCTGGGAACCTCTTTGCAATCGAATGCAGGGCGTAGTCGGCCATTCTTTCAATGTGCCGGAACCGGCACCGGATAGAATCAGGTTTGTGTTAAGCATGTTGTAAGCGGTTTTCCCTGAGGAATAAATCAAGTCAACGTCGTTGCAAAGTAGCTTATTCACATTTACCGCGCGAATTGTATGCGGTAGATTTGCTTCATTGGTATTTGAATTTGCAATCTCCAAGTTATCCAATGTTACACTGTTTGAATTGTGAATCACCAACCCCATCAATTTAGGTCTTGTGGTTGGCGGATCGTTGGAAGTGTACCGACCGGAAATGGAAACATTGCCGCCGTTTGCAATATTAAACCATCGGTAGGATCCAGTTGTACCTTTTACACGTATTTCTAATTCTTGGTGATAAATTGGGCAGGCCAACAAGTCCATGGCTTGAAAGATTTGATTGAACGGATTGCCTTTTGTGCCATCAGGTGACCGGTTCATGTGATATATTCCGCCGGTATCCGCGTCTTTGTCAACGTAAACAATATTGTTGAAACTGGAATATCCCACACCCTGCCCCTGCGTGGTGGTCTGTTTAATCGAGGACGGTGTCCCCTGCAACAGAGAACCTTGCCATACTGAAATCATTGAATCCGTGGGGTTTACGGCAGTTATACCTTGCGAATTGGCATACACATAGAATTTATCAGTTACTGTTAAATCCTCAAATTCACCCGACCAAAACCGTTGATTGTCCAAATACTGGGGAATGGTGAATTGCCGAAGGTAAACGCCCGCTTTATCGTAAATGCGAATCGTATTCGGGGAATAAGTGAGCATTACAAAGGCGGTTGCGTTGGCCTTAATTGTTTGCATAATATAGTCAAAGCCCGGGTTTGAAAGTGCCACCATATTTGACGCGGTGTTTGTTGCCGGGTTCCATTCGTACACATTCAGACCTTGTGAAATGTACATTTGATCGTTGGTTTGATCGTAAGCAACAGAAGATACTGCGCTTTCATTGTACCCGGCAGGCGCTGAATACTTTTGAATCGTTGCAAGTGTTGTAGGGTTCAATTCAAAAATTGTCTTAGAAGGCGCGCCGTTCAATTCACTTGTGGCAATAAAAAGACTATTTCTTTTTGAATTGTAAACGATTGAATTAGCGTGGCCTAAACCCTCAATATCTCGGCGGGTCACCTGGGCACCGTTTGAATAGTTGAATACAACCACCGCTGCCGTGGTGGGGTGCAATTCAAGGGTGTGCCCCCGGGGCACAAAAGCGCAGGCATAATAGTGTTTGCCACCAATGGTATATCGCGCTCCGCCTTGGTTCACCGGGTAGCGTTCTGTTTCCTGTTCGGCGTTGGCGAGATTTTCCCCGCGATAAGACCAACCTAACAGCCACCGCTCAAAATCAATATAGGTTGAATGCGGTTGATTTTTGAACGTTACAAAATCTTTTTTCAGTTGGGCAATTTCTTTCCGGAATTCATCAAAATAGGGATCACAGATCACGGCAAGAATTTCTTTCAGTGTGCCGTCATCGTACCATTTTTGCAGCTGCTCCGTCACTGTTTCTTTGATGTGCTTATCAAGGTTTTCCAGCAAATCAATTACATATTTTATTAATTCATCGTAACTGTTCACTTTTTCAATTACTTCATTCATCTTTTTTAAAACGCCATAAAGCAATTCTTCAAAAGACAATGAATCATCGTAGACCTGCGGCAGAATCCGGTTGCAATAAAATCGCCGAAGTACCGCGATCGGGTCTACATTTGGCTTTGGATAATTCATATTTACCCCCTTAATACCATAACGGCATGAATAGGTCTTTGTATTCGCGAAGTAATTCGGAATAAAGACCGTTTACTTCATTTTTGAATTGCCGGAACACTTCCCCGGCAGGCATGGTTAAACCGGTTATTGTTTCGATTTGGTTTGTTTTGTTTGTGATCTCATTGGTATTTGTGTTTGATCCTTTATCAGTTGTTTTATTTGAAGCGGTGTCAAGATTTGCCCGGTCTGCGTATTCAATAGAATTGAAGTCTTTTGCTTTCACCATATTGCCGGGTAGATCACTTGCCGCCCCGCGCATGGTTGAATTGGAATCATTTTGATTTGAGAAAGAACCGGTTGACTTGCTTTTCCCTGTGGCATTTGAATCTGTTTTGCGATTAAACTTTTGATTTGCAACTGCCAAATCTGCGGTCATCTGTGCGAATCCGTCAAAGGCTTTGGCGTAGCCGGGCATTACTTCCATGCATTTTGATTGAAATTTTACTTTCCAAAGATTGTAAGTTTCAAAAGCAAATTCATCAGTTAAATAATGGAAAATAAAAAGCGTTTCAAAGTATCGTTTGAAGTCCTCTATTTTTTGCGGGGTTGGGTACGAAAAATCAAAAATTTTGTTACGCGCAGATTCAACGCGGGTATTCAACGGTTTATTTCTGTTTTCGCATAAATTGTTTACAACAACTTCTAAACTGGTTGTATAGCGTGCCATTACTTCACCCCCTGCGGTTCATCGTCAGAATTTGCGCCATCATCAAAGGCGGGTTTATCCTTTTCAATAATTTCACTTTGCACCCTCGGTTTTACGGAAATATTCAACCCGAATCGTTCATTGATCTGCTTGCAAGCGTTTTTCCGTTCATATAACATGGTTTCCAAGTTAATAGACACAAATTGATTATTTGCGTTGACTTCATCTGTGATAAGGCGCTCGGCTTTTTCATTTTGAACATTGTTAACGCCAAGGAACGAAAGAAATTCAGCTTTGTAGCTTTCAAGCAGGGTATATAAATCCTTAGCCACCAACGGCGCGCCGGTGTTTACACTGCCAAAACAATCGTTGAAATCATTGTCTTTGTCAATGAATATATACCCCTGCGATCCATCGTATTTTGCAAAGAGATTTGCAAGTGCTAATTTTTGATTTGCCGTGCCTTTTAGAATAACGGGTGTTTTTTGTGCATTAACATTTATATCAATAATTTGTTGCGTTTTGGCGATTTTGTCAACAAAATAGTTTATATAGAAAAGTGTTGGTGTCCACATTGGGTTATTTTTAATCAACACAAATTCGTCTGCATTGTATTCTTGATTGAAGTTTATGCCATAGCCATTGATCTTTACCGGATAACCATACAGATTCAACACAGATTGATCTGCCGCGCGCAACCCTAAAAAACCTCGGTCGCGATCGTTGCAGAACGCGGCCTTGCCGTCTTGGATCAATGCAAACTCTAAAAAATCGGCGTCCACCGTGTCCGGCAGGTTTTCCCATTCAAAAACTGTGGCGGCAACGTTCATAAAATAGCATTGATATATTTGATTTAACTGTGTTGCGGTTAAGATTGAATTGAATTGCCCGGCAAAAGTTCCGTTTGTGGATGGACTGTGATACAGCGCAAAGGGTTTTGTGTTTACAGGATTTTCCATTAGAACGTCTCCCTATTATTTAATGAGTAGTTGCCAAAACTATCAAAATTGTTATTTACATAATGCCAAATCGTTACGCCTGAATCGAACATAGATCGAATTAAAGCGGCTTCCGGTGCTGGTGCGTTCACTTTAAGGTTGCAATCAACCGTCTGGATATAATTCCAATATTTACGTGTGTGTTTCCATTTGGAAATAGGGTGCCATTCATTAATAGCGTATCCATACAAATCGAGAAAGTCATCAATCGGCCCACATTCATCCGGCAACGGCGAACAATCCACCAATCTAAATTTACAATTTTCGCTTGAAATAGAATTGGTGTCGCTTTGGTTTCCCTTAGTTGCCACCTTGGAATCAAAAGCGGAAACAGCATTCCCCGCTGCGTTTACAAGACCGGCTAAACCTGAAGCCATACCGGCTACATTCCCAGTTGCCGCACCTGTAACAAATCCGGCAACGTTTCCGATAGCACCCGCAACCGCATTCATTCGGTTAAGCGAACCTTGTACGCCGCCATTCTCGTTGTAGCCAATTTGCATTTCAAACGAATAGGGAACATCAAAAACCGATTCGGCAGGTTTTGAATAGTTTTTCAACTTTAACTTAAAGCCGTTGGAACCAATAGGCCGCATCTCGGCGGTCATTTTAATTGATTTTCCCTTAATGAACTCAGGTCGCAAAGGTTGGCTAAAACCGTTATAATTATAAACAATATAAACTCGACACATTGAAGTAAGCATTTTTTTGTTTCGCGGGGAATACCCGCACGCTAATGTGTTTCCGGCAATTTCTGCTTCTGTATCTAAAGTCATGGTAACATTTTCCTTGCAATAGTTTATTTCAACACCATTAACAGTGATAGGTACAAGCCAATCAGTGTTTTTTAACTTTGAATAAACCCAATAAGGAACGCAACGAAATCCTATAATATCCTGCCGCCGATCCGTTGTGCCTGCGTATGCGTCTATTATTTTTTGAATCACGTTGTGATCATAAATAAATCCCGCATACTGGCCAGTCATTGAATCTAACTTACCGTAGCCACCATAAACCCAACCGGTTTCACCCGCTCCGGGTGGCCTTGACACGCTCAAAATCGACCAATAAGGAACCCATGAATCACCACCTGAAAAAATTTCAATTTCCTTTTCGTAGTCGGCAGGTGCTCCCACCGGTTCAGGTTGTAACCATCGGCCAACAGTGTCCTCGTTAATTTTAACATGGCCGCGGGCAATCATTGATTTGTAGTAAGTGATATTGAATTGATAGGTTTGCCAATAATCCGTTGTAATATAAATCATTGCAATGTCTTGTGCGATATATTCAACTCGATCAATGAAAGCATAATACCATTTTTTATTTCCCTGACGGTTCACAAAATCGCGGTTTTGGTATCGGCAATAATTGAATGCTTCAAAGCGTGCAAAGTTTCCCTCGATCCTGAACGCTTGATCTTTTTTGATATAATTGAACTTTGTTGCGCTAACACCTTTTTTTGCTAAACCATCAAAGGCGGCGACTTGCGCCGCCGCCGTTGGGAAATCAACAATGGCATGGCATTCTTCGGGTTTGCCCCATGGAACTGTAAACAGATCCAATCTTGTTGTTGGGTGCGTTACTGCCATTGTTTTACTCCTTTTATGTTTTTGCCGTCACTCGAATGCTGAACACATACTTGCCGATTATATTTGCTTTATTATCATATACAAATAAACAATAAGTGCAAATAAGCGGCAGATCAAGAAATCCAGCGGTTCCGTGAAGATAGGTTGATTTCACTGTAACCTTGAATTGATCCTTATTTTTACCAGTGATTGAAACTTCTAAATCATAAAAACCGCGCTCAATCCATTCCTTGGCACTTATTTGCATAAGAGCCGAATACCCCAAAGGTTCAAATGTTCCATTATCGAAGTTATCATAAGCCACATCAACAAGTTGTAACAATCCGTTTACATTTTCCGTCTTTCCGTATGTTTCACCGGAGAGAACCGGAACCGTTCTTGTCTCGCTTGCTTCTGTTTCGGGTGGAGTTTCAATGAAATTTACGCCATAATCACCGGCGGCAGGGCAATCAAATTCAAGAATTCCGTCACGATTGAATTTTTTATATTCCAGCATGACGGTTAAACTGTAAAATTTACAACCACCGCAACCGGGGTTGCTACTCCATCGGCAATAATATTGCAAAGAACAGTTGCCGTGTGCGTAGTGTCGGCGGTTGATTGGCCGGTGAAAGTGATTGTTTTAGCAGTAGGATTAAAATTAATCGTTACATAATCAGCCAAGGTTTCCGCCGTGATTTTATCCTTGGCGGCACTTTCAAGTACCTGCTCAAATTCAAGGCGCATGTTATTCACCTTGTAGTCGGCGGGAGTTGTTGCATAATCAACCGTCTGCGTTGCGTCTGCCGCTTCCAGTTTTACAAAGTTTCCCCCGGTTGCTTCGTGAAAATCGGTGATTGTCAAATCCTGCAAACCGTCAGCTTTAGGAACTTCAAACACCATGGCATTGGCAAAGGGACAAATACCGTAAATCTGCCAAACATGGAAGAAATACTGCCAAGTCAGGGAAGAGCCAATAAAATCCTCGGCTGCGGTTTGAATGTTGTCATACACCTGAAATAGTGCTTCATCACAAATCACAAAACCAATATCGGACAGCGTTTTACCGGTGCGCTTTCTGTTTTCCAAATCGTAATTGTCATAATCAAAAGAATCAACTACGATCAGATTATTGCGAAAATCAGCTTCTGCCATGTTGAAAGCCATTGCAAGAACCTTTACACCCAATTTGTTAATCAAATCGGAACGAATAATAATTACAATTCGGTCAGCTTCCGACCATGTTTCAACCGGGTCACCGACTGCGCCGGGCTGGTTGATATAGTTGTTATAGGCTGTAGATGGAAATGTCATATTCATCGCAGTTTCGCGAATGGTTGCAACCATATCTTCCGCTTCGTCTTTTGTGGCAGGCATTGACATTTTGCGGCCAAGAACAATATTGTTTGCGTAGGCGTCAACAATCGCCTGCTTGAACAAATTGAATTCGCGAATTTCATTACCGGAGAAAACAGAATTAATTTTCGCAGATACAAACCGATTAAATTTTTCGTAGGAAACAAAAGCGCCAAGCAATTCTTCGCGGTTAATAGACAACGGGAAAACATCTTGCCGATTTCGACTATAATAGGCCACTTTTGTATCGCCTTTGTATAGATTCAAAATGCCTGAAAGATTCTCGCCATTATATCCCATCGGATTGACAGGGTTTTCATAAATCTGTTGAACATCAGTGCCCAGCGGGTAGGGGCGGCCTTTTTTCAGGCGTGCAAGGCGGTTGGTATAGCGCTTTACTTCTACTGCAGTGAACATAATTCTGTCGACAAGAACAGAAATAAATTCATTTGTGTGCGCCTTGTAATTCAAGATCGGGTTTGCGAATTTGCTAATCTCGTCACCCTCGGCAAGAGCAGGAATATCAGCCTGTGCGGCTTCGCTCATCATAGAACGAACGGAATTCAGCGTTTTTTGCGCTCTTGCGGCTTCGGTCATTTTCTTATTAGAACTCATCGAAAAAATCTTCCCCCTTTAACTCCTCGATCACTTCATCAGGTGTTTTTTTATCGTTGGCAGGCGGGTCACTATTGGGCTTTTCAACTTCAAGTTTCTCTCCCACCTTCATCATCAGGTTACCGTTAATCGCACGAATGCGGTCGTTGTCCTCTACAAGTTTGGCATTATCGGCGGTCAGCCGTTCAATCTCGCTTGCGTAGTCAACAAAGGTGTCTGTGATTGTTGCAAGATCGGGGCCGATCTCGGTTACATCTTCCGCTTTTGCGACACGGTCAACAATTTCTTTGATTTGCTCGACAGATAAATTCATTTTGTTTTACTCCTTTCATAGTCTATTATATATAATTTTCTCTACTTCACTTTTAATTTGTAAACTTTCAAAAAACAATCGTCCCGCCACTGCAAAGGACTTAATCTTCTTTACTTCGGCTCCTGCGTGCGGCCTGTTGTTTTCTGCTATTTTGTTTACAGTCAATGGATTTGTCTTAGGGTCGCCTGCGCGGCAGGCGTATAATGCTTGCGAACTGGAAGAAAAGAAAAAATATATTATATTATTATTGGTTTTAATATTAAAAAGTTGAATTGAATCTTTAGGCTTTCGGTCGATTTGTGAATAATCATCATTTAAGAATGATTCATTGTTTGCGTAGTCGTTGTATTCAGGTAGATATTTTGTCGCTAATTTGTTTTGCGGCGTTGTGGCTTTCGCGAATGCTAACTCGTTTGTAGTTGATAGCATTTCAGCGTATATTAAATCGTTTTTGAATAATGGGCTATAATGGAATTTTATTCCAAAGGCTAAACAGTAAGGGTTTACCATTGATAGAGCATTGGCCAGCATGAATACCTTTCCATCTTGGCGGGTTCGGAATATTGTTTCTTGCAGATCGGTGAACACTCTTAATTCATTTGGTAAGTATCTGCGGAATGATGATTTATTGTCGATTATAAATTCATCAAATACAATTGTTGTTACCGATGAAAAATCATCGGATCCTTTAAGAATGTCGGCGTTTGTCAGGGCGATAAATCGCCCTGCCTGCTCGCCGTCTATGTAGACTGTTTTACCTTTGATCTCAAATTTATGGCCAGGATAATTATTTTTATGTTTTGTAAAAAATCCGTCTGTGGCTTCCTTGATTTCTGTTTTGTAACGCCGAAGCCATACAAATTGTTTTTTACTTTTTAGATACTGTTCGATCACATATTTTTTTAGCTGATATGTTTTGCCTATTCCTCGACCACCTATTAAAATATTTAGATAGCGATTGTAAGATAGACACTTGCGTAAACTGTAATACTTCATAAATCGGTCGGCGGAGAAGTCGCACCCCGGATCCACCCGGTGCAGCTCGGCGGCCGACTCCTCGCCGGTGGCACCCACCTTCACTAATGCGTTTTGATTCTCCGCCGCCTTTACAAATAAACAGAAAGGTTTATACACCTTTCATTTATAATGATAGCATAAAAAATTGAATTGTCAAGGGTTTTCGGCAATCACTTTCTGTATATTTACATATTACAATCTGTATAGAGCAAGGCCGGA
>ULXC01039546.1_pt1 | contig 14158 bp, 16 predicted proteins | sample 1960721 | NCBI WGS metagenome assembly ULXC01 (sample SAMEA4835822, study PRJEB28245) | human gut metagenome | biome: gut microbiome; material: fecal sample | place: Denmark | collected 2008
GTGTATGGGACGAGGTGCACGCGGAATGAGCGGGACCGATAAAATACTTGACGCGGCATATGCCGCATTTGAGACAGAGGCGGAGTCGCTGCGTGCGACCGCCGGAGTGCTTGACCGCGCCGAATTCGAAAAGGCGGTTTCGGTGCTTGCCTCGGCTGAGCGCATTGCGGCATCCGGCTGCGGTCACTCCGGCATCGCCTGCCGCCACTTTGCGCATCTCTGCTGCTGTATAGAACGTCCCGCGCGTTTTCTCTCGCCCTCCGAGGCGGTGCACGGCGGGCTTGGGTATATCTGCGGCGGCGATGTGATGATGCTGGCATCCCGCGGAGGCGAGACCGACGAGCTCGTGCCGATAGCAAAGATCTGTCGTGCAAAGGGGGCAACGGTCATTCTTGTCACCGAAAAGCCGGGATCGACGCTCGGTAGGCTTTCGGATATCATTCTCCGTATTTCGGTCACGCGCGAGTGCGACCGCGACAACTGTCAGGGGACGACGAGCTTTGCCGTCACCTCAGCCGTTTTCGATGCTCTCGGAACGGCACTGATTGAAAAGCTTGATTACAGCAGCCGCGAATTTGCCGTCATACACCCGAACGGTGCGGTCGGAAAGCGTCTGAACAGTAAATAAAACCGCCGTATCGGCACAAGAAAGGAAAAAAATCATGGAATTCAAAGTATATCAGAAGGAGCTTGAGCTTCAGTCGCGCGGGTGGATACCCACCTTTCACGATGTGTCAAAGGAGATCCGCGAGATCGTTGAGGAGTCCGGTGTAAAGAACGGTACCGTATGCATCGCCTCTCACCACACCACCTGCTCGGTCATGGTACAGGAGTGCTCTCACGACATCGACAGCTTTGACCTCGAATACCTTCAGCACGATCTGCTTGACATCATGCGCAAGCTCGTTCCCGATTTCCGCGAGGAGCACCAGTACCGTCACCCCGGACCGATCCATTCTCAGTTCGGCAGATACGTTGACGAGCCCGGCGACTTTACGAGCATGAACACCGACGGGCACCTCCGCTCGGTATTCTTCGGCAGAAGCGAGACCATGACCATCAAGGACGGCGTTCTTGACGGCGGTGAATTCGCACACGTTTACTTTATCGACTGGGATCAGGTACGCGCTCGCCGCCGTCAGCTCAATGTGACGGTAATGGGCACGACCGAGGATGTAGGCGACCGCAAGTGGAAGGGCGGGGAGGTAATAAATACCCTGCACAAGTTCACCGATGAGGAAAAGGCTTACGACATTCACTACGACCTTCAGCTCAAAGGAAGGGAATCGAAATGAGACTCATTCTTGATACAGCAAACCTTGACGACATAAAATATTTCAACGATTATTTTCCCATTTGCGGTGTGACCACCAACCCCACGATACTTTCGCGTGAGGGCGGCGATATAGTGGCGCATCTTGTGAAGATCAGAGAGATCATCGGCGGCGACAAGGAGCTGCACGTCCAGGTGACCGAGACCGAGTGGAACAAAATGATCGAGGAGGGGCACGCGATAGTCGCGCTGCTCGGCGAAAATACATTTGTTAAGATCCCTGCGACGCCCGACGGACTTCGCGCGGCGCGCGAGCTGAGCGGCGAGGGCGTCGGTGTGACGATGACTGCCGTGCTCAGCGCCAATCAGGCTCTGCTTGCAGCCGAGGCGGGAGGGGCGTATATCGCGCCGTATGTCAGCCGTCTCGAAAATATCGGCGCCGACGGCATCGGAACGGTCTCGGAGATAGCCGAGCTGCTTGCCGCCTCCGGAAGCAATACCGAAATACTTGCCGCGAGCTTCAAGACCGCACGCGAGGTGCTTGAGTGTGCTCATGCGGGCGCCGGAGCCGCAACGGTGAGCGCGGACGTAATGAAAAAGCTCGTTCAGCACACCACGACCGACACCTCGATAGTCGGCTTTGCAAACGACTGGAAGAACGCCTTCGGCGATCACACGCTGCTTGAGCTTATCAAGAACAAATAATCACCTGATCTCGCCTGTTTTGTCGAAAATCTTTTGACAAGCTTCGTCGCGTGTGATATAATATACTAAAAGTTTCGAAAAAGAGGACGACATGGCAACATTAAAGGACATAGCCGGGCTTGCGGGCGTCAATGTTTCAACGGTTTCAAAGGCGCTGCGCGGCAGCAACGACATAAACGCAAAAACTGCGGCAAATATACGCGAGCTTGCCGAAAAGGTCGGATATGTGCTTCCGGCGCTGCGTTCGGCTGATACAAAATCGGCAGCAAGAGCCGAGGGGGAAGAGGTAACGCCCGAAAAATCGGTCGGTTTGATCTTTCCCGAGCTTGCCAGCCAGTATTACAACGATATTCAGCGTGCTTTCTGCGAAAAAATTCGCAATGAGGGGTACCGTCCCGTTATCGTTTTGACCGAATTCGACCGTCGCCGCGAGATAAACGCCATACGCGCCTTTCTGCGCGACGGTGTGTCGGGTATATTTCTTCTCACCGAAAACAGTTCGCATCTCAACGACATACGGCGTATCGTCGGCAAGGTGAGAACGCCCTTTATGCTCGTTTGCGCCGGCAACAACATTGATTTTTGCGACAGCATAGGTATAAACCATACGATGGGGGCTGTGCTTGCGCTCAACCATCTGATAGAGCTCGGGCACAGACGCATCGCATTCATCGGCGAGCAGAATACCGCGCTGCGTATGAACAGCTTTATTTCCACCATGCGCGAGCACGGGCATGAGCTGCCGGACCGGTATGTAGTTTGTCTTGAAGAGAGATTCGAGGAGTGCGGATACATCGGGATGAAGCGGCTGCTCGCAGAGCCTGAAGCGCCCACGGCGGTCTTTGCCGCGTATGACAATATCGCCTACGGCGCGATGCGCGCTATCAGGGAGGCAGGACTGCGTATACCTGAGGATATTTCGATAATAGGCATTGACGACAACCCGACCTCAAAGTATATGTTCCCGTCGCTTACGAGCGTTGTAAGCCCCACGAACGACATAGGCGAGCTGGCGGCGGTGCTGCTGCGCAAGCGTATGGAGGGCGAGCATACGGTCGCTTATCAGAGCGTGAGCCTTTGCCCGACGCTGAAGGTGTACGAAAGCACGGCAGAGCCGCGCGGCGGTGCGCCCGCAGACGAAAAAGACGAATAACGAATAAGCGGTGCCGCGCATTTGCGCGGCACCGCTTATTCGTTATTCGAGTGCGTTCATGATCTTGTCGATCACGTTCCAGATCATCACGATCACTCCTATTATGATCACTGCGGGGACGGCAAGCACGCCTATGACGGCAAGCCCCAGCCCGAACAGTGTGCCGGATGCTATCCGGCGTAGTTTTTTGGAAACATCCATGGTCTCATTCATCTTTTGCATCGCTTACGATATTGTAGTAAGCGTTTGAGGTTATGCGGTATATCAGAGTGTAGAAAAGCGCAAATACCGCAAAGGTTATGAGCGTCGTTAGGCTGAAGAGCAGGACATTGCTGAAGTTGAAGAGCCAGAGCAGCTTGTTTATAATGGGAAATGCAAAAGCAAGGTGCAAGCCGGCAAGCGCGAGCGGCAGGAAAAAGACTGTGAGGAGCTGAGAGTTTATGCTCCTGCGGATCTCCTTTTTCGTCATGCCGACGTTCTGCATTATGCGGAAGCGTGCCTGATCCTCATAGCCCTCGGATATCTGTTTGTAGTATATCATCAGCACTGCGGCAAATATGAATACTATGCTGAGAATTATACCGAGGTAGAAGAAGCCGCCGTATGTCGCGTAAAAATCGTCGCGGTTTGCGGCGCGCCATTCGATGGAGCGTGACAGCACGCTGTATTGCTTTTCAAATTCCGGGCCGTGAAGGTCTTTGCCGTCACGCACGGCAAGATATACCTCGCGCTGCGCGTCCTCGTCAAGCCCCGTGTCAAACGAATACTGCCAGCGTGGTATCAGGAGCGTTCCCGTGTGCTCTCTGCGGTATTCGGCAAGCTCCTTTGTTGCTTCAACTATATCAGGGACTATGACGGTGACAGTGCCTACGATATCGGTGGATATTTCCTGGCTGCGTGAGAACTGCGACACCTGTTTTTTGACCTTGAAACTCTTGCCGTGCCTGAATGAAATAGTGTCCTCGTTGTATGATGTGCGGTATGTGGCGATTATAGCCTCGCCGTCCACGAGCGTTTCGTCGGAGCCTGTCGTCGCGTTGTAATCGGCAAGCGGGATGAAATAAAAGTTGAATACATTTTCAATGTCGCCGAGCAATTCGGAATCGGAAAAATTCTGTCTGTCGGTTTCGACCTCATTGCCGTCAAGGTAGCCGGTAGCCGAAACGCTGCGCCAGTCGGTCACGTTTTCCATTTTGCTGTGAGCGCCGTCGGCTGCCTTGATTATGGCGTTCCTGAATGCGCCGATATTTTGATCGTTGAGCGCCTCCACATCGGTCATCCGATATGAAAGGTCGATGTCACGCGGAAAGCGCACATTCAGTGCATCCTCGGCTCCGAAATGAAGGCATGAGGTCGAGGATATCATGACGAGCACCATTGTGGCGAGTATGCATATAGAGGCAAGCCCGGCGCCGTTGCGCTTCATGCGGTATGCCATCGACGATACCGAGACAAAGTGATTAGGCTTATAGTAGTAATTTTTGTTCTTTTTGAGTATGCGGCAGAGAAGCACCGAGCCGGATATCATTATCATGTATGTTGCGGCAATGACCATGATAACGGCGACAAAGAAGAGAACAAGAGCCGTAACGGGGCTTTTTATCGTTGCCGCGATATAGTAGGCTGCCGTAAGCACGACTATGCCGAGCGTGCCGATGAACCAGTTACCCTTTGGCGGACGTTCTCCGCTGTTTTCGCTCCTCATGAGCGATATGGCGCTGTTTTTTCTGATCTGCCTGAGAGAATTGAGATATATGAGCAGGAATATCGCGCCGAAGATGCCTATCGACATTATGATGCCGACGGGAGACACCGAAAGATCATATGTCACGTTGCCGTTCATGACGCTCACGAGCCCCAGCTCGGCGAGCTTTGAAAGAACGATGCCCGCGGTAAGTCCGACGACAACAGATATGACGGCGATTATAAGCGTCTCAAAGAAGAGGATGATACCGATATTCGCCTTGCCCATGCCGAGGATATTGTAAAGTCCGAATTCCTTTTTCGGCGCCTGATGAGAAATGAGTTGGTGTAGAACAGGAACAGCACCGCAAATGCGGCAATGATCCAGCTGCCGAGTCCCATCATCGCCGTTATCGTTGCGCCGCCCGGCAACGCCGAAACCGCGTTCGAGTATTGCAGAAAGGTGACGATATAATACATCATCACCATGCCCGTGCAGGTGAGGATGTAGGGAAGGTACAGCCGCTTGTTTTTTCGCATGCCGTCTGCGGCAAGACGAGGATAAAAACCGATCTTCATCTTGCATCACCGCCGGTCGCAAGCAGAGTGAGAGTGTCTGATATCTTGCTGTAGAGCTGCTCGTCCGAAGAGTCGCCGCGATAGAGCTGATGAAACACCTCGCCGTCTTTTATAAAGAGCACGCGTCCCGCAGAGCTCGCCGCCTTGACCGAATGCGTGACCATGATTATGGTCTGCCCGGTGCGGTTTATCGCACGGAAAAGCCCGAGAAGCTCGTCGGTGGCTTTTGAATCGAGTGCGCCGGTAGGCTCGTCGGCAAGTATCAGCTTGGGCGAGGTTATCAGAGCGCGCGCCACAGCCGCACGCTGCTTCTGACCGCCGGATATCTCATACGGATATTTTTTGAGAAGATCGGTGATGCCGAGCTTTTCGGCTATCGGCGCGATCTTGGCGTTCATTTCGCGGTATGGCTTGCCCGCGAGTACGAGGGGAAGATAGATATTGTCCTCAACGGTGAATGTGTCGAGCAGGTTGAAATCCTGAAAAACGAAGCCGAGATTGTCGCGGCGGAAGGCTGCGATATCGGATTCCTTTACGGTCGAAAGATCCTTTCCGTCAAGCACGACGCTGCCCGCAGTGGGCTTGTCAAGCGCGGCGAGAATATTCAGCAGCGTTGTTTTGCCCGAGCCGGATTCGCCCATTACGGCGACGTATTCGCCGGCTGCAACGCTGAAATTTACGTTTTTCAGCGCTTCGACCTTATTGCCGCCGAGGCGGGTGACATAGACCTTTTTAAGTCCCCTGACATCAAGAATGTTATTCATTTACTGTTTTCTCCTTTTTGCTTTCCGCATTGTCACGGCGGAATGCGATGCGTAAATACCGAATTTTTCTTACGCATTAATTATACCGAAAAGGGAAATGCATGGCAATGATATTGCCTTACATTTCCCGGTGCAAATCTAACATTTTCGTAAGATGTCATTCCGCGCGCAGCTTATACTGGCTCACGTCGAGTATTACCGAGGTGCCGACGCCGGGCGACGACTCGGCGCTGATGCCGACGGACAGCTTTTCGCATATGCGGCGGCAGAGGTAAAGCCCTATGCCGCTGGCACGCATATCCGTGCGTCCGTTGCAGCCGGTGTAGCCCTTTTCGAATATGCGCGGCAGATCCTCCGGCGCTATCCCTATGCCCGTATCCTTTATTATCAGGCGGTCGCCGTCCATGTATATGCTCACGCTTCCGCGGCGGGTGTATTTGAGCGCGTTTGACAGCACCTGCTCTATGACGAACGACAGCCATTTTTCGTCGGTCACGATCTTTTTTAAGATGGGGGAATATTCGAGCCTAAGTTTTTTCGTAATGAAGTCACCCGAAAAACGGCGCACCGAACGCCGCACTATCGCATCAAGGTCGTATTCACGAAAAACATAATCACCCGACTCGGAGTCGAGCCGCAGGTATGCGAGCACCATCTCCACATATTGCTCAATGCGTGAAAGCTCTGACGAGAGCCGGCGAGAGAGGTCCGAATCCTCGCCGGAGAGCGTCAGCCGCATTGAGGCTATCGGAGTTTTTATCTGATGTGCCCATACCGTGTAATAATCCACCGTGTCGCGGTGCTGCCCGAGCGCCCGTTCGCCCGTCACGATCGCCTCGCGGCGGAGCATTTCTATGATATCCGCGTAATCCTCGTCGGTGTCGTACGTAAGCGGGGGCAGCTCCGACAGCGTTGCGGCGGTGAGTTTTTTTATTTCACAAAGCCTGCGGTGACGATCGAGAGCGCGCGAAAAGCTGCAAGCGACGGCGCACGCGGAGATTATCGCCGAAAGCAGCAGAGGGTAGAGCACTGCCATAACGGGGAGACGGTAAAGCGCGAATGTCAACGCGAATATCGCGCAGCAGACGGCATATGCTATGATCCCAATGCGCCGCGCGCGGAGATATTTCAGAAAAAATGCGTATACGTCACGTCCGTCGTGTTTTTTCGGTTCACTCAATGATATATCCCACCCCGAATTTTGTTGTTATAAACCCGCCGAGATCTGCTGCGTCAAGCTTTCTGCGCAGGCGGTTCACATTTACCGTCAGCGTGTTTTCATCCACGAATGCATCCGTCTCCCACAGGCGTTCCATCAGCTTTTCGCGGCTGACGACCTTGCCGCGGCACTCCATGAGGCAGAGAAGAATGCGGTATTCGTTTTTTGTGAGAGGTATCTTGTCTCCCTTGTATGTCAGCGTGTTGTCGCCGGTGCTGAGTATGGCGCCGCGGTATTCAAGCACCGGAGCCGATGGTGCAAAGTCATACGAACGGCGCAAAAGCGCCTGTACCTTTGCCATAAGCACCGACAGGTCGAAGGGCTTGGCTATGAAATCGTCGCCGCCCATTGTCATTGCCATTACTATGTTCATGTTGTCGGATGCCGAGGAGATGAAAATGATGGGCACGTTTGACACCTTGCGTATCTCTCCGCACCAGTGGTATCCGTTGAAGAAGGGAAGCGAAATATCCAACAGCACGATGTGCGGCTGAAATTCGGCGAATTCGCCGACGATGTTACGGAAGTTTTCGGCGCAGCGGATTTCAAAGTCCCACGACGCCGCATATCCGGCAACGGCACCGGCGATCCCGGCGTCATCTTCGATTATCATAAGTCTGTACATTGACGCACCTCCGCACTCGGCATTTCCTTTGCTGCCGCATTGTTCTCACGCCGTGACCGACGATCCTTTTTGCCATAATTATATCACACCGGAAGCAAAAAAACAAGTGTGGACCGCGCCACAGCGCGGTCCACACTTGTTTTACGCATACGGCATTGCCTGCGGGGCCTGCCGTTTGTTTGCCTTGCGGTCAGCTTATATCTACCGAACCGAATGATGCGCCGGCATTGATAAAGACCGTGGGCAGCCCGCTTTGTGCGGGATTGATATGGCGGTTGTTGACCGCGCCGAACAGTGATGATGTTTCAAGCTTTATATTGATGTTGGCGGGGAGAAGTATCTTCACTGTTCCGAACGAAGCATTTGCGTTGATGGCGGTGTCGTGCGTGAAGGTCGCTCCGCGCAGGTCGAGGGTGATCTCGCCGAAGGACACCGAGGCATCGGCACCTTCAAAGACCTGACCGTCGAAATTTTCGGTGGAGCTTGAAAAGTTGATATTCACCTTCTTTTTTCCGTCGGAGTCGGCATAGTATGTGCCTTCCGGCTGTGTTGCCCGCAGAGTGCGGTTGTACTTTGCGCGGCGTATCGAAGGCTCAAAGATGATGCGTATCCCGATAAGGATCAGAAGGGCTGCAAGCGCTATCCAGATGAACTGCTTGAATTCTATGATCCCGTATGCGTCGTTTGAAAGCAGCAGAGCTACTCCGATCAGAAGAACAGCCACATTGAACACTCCGGGGCCGTCGTTCACGACCGAGAAGAGCATGGGGATGATGATGAAAAGTGTCCACCAACCGGGGAAGAAAACAGTGAATTCCGGCCATATGCCTGCAAATTTGCCAACGTAGCCGATGCCGATCACAATGAATATGAGACCGGTGAGTATTCTTGAAAGTGTTTTGCGTGCGTTCATGTGCCGTCTCCTTTTTTATTCGTAGAATCTTGCGCGGTATTTCTTCTTTATCGCATTGGCGCCCGCCCATATCGCAAGCAGTACAAGTATCACGGCGCTCGTGATATAGATGCCTCCGCCGACAGAGCTTTCTATCTTCAGATCCTCCCAGCGCGAATTCATGTAATCACGCGTTTCGTTTGAAAGATTCTGATAGTAAGTGGCGAGAAAATCCACGTTGTCGGGGTAAAGGATGTTGTATGCGTCGGGGTGCATCTCATTCATTGCCTCGGCGTAATCCTCACTTTCGCGCACGAGAGTATTGGGCGAGGCGTATCCGATGTATTCGGCATTTGCGACAGCCGGTTCCTCGGAGAGCAGGAAGTTTATATATGCCTCGGCAATATCCTTGTGCTGTGTTCCCTTGGGGATGCACACGGCATCGACAAAGACGTTTGTACCCTCCTTGGGATAATAGAAGGCAAGATCCTCATTGTCTCCGTACATGGTCAGAAAATCGCCCGCGTAGTAGGGCGCGATCGCGGCTGAGGCACCCTTCATTTTGTTGAAGACCTCATCCATGACATAGCTCTGCACCAGCGGCTTCTGCTCTTTCAGCGCCTCGTATGCCGCATCCCAGTCGGCGTGAGACGTCGTGTTGACATCAATGCCGAGCCGGTACATGGCTGTTCCGAATGCGTCGCGCGGGTTGTTGAAGTTGAGTATCTTTCCGCGGTAGTTTTCGTCCCACATAAGATCCCAGCTTTCGGGCGTGCCCTCTACCATAGAGGTGTTGTAGATGATCCCTACCATGCCGTAGGTGTATGGTACCGAATATTTGTCGTCGGGGTCATAGAAAAGTCCGCGGTATTCGTCGGCGATATACCGATAGTTCGGAATGTTTGCGAAGTTGAGTTCCTCGAGCATATCCTCCTCTATCATCAGCTCGATCATATAGTCGGAGGGGACTATAACGTCGTACTTTACCGCGCCGCTTTTGAGCTTGGCGTACATATCCTCGTTTGAGGCATATGTGGTATAGTTGACCTTTACCTTTTTGCCGTAGTTCTCAAAATACCATTTTTCAAATTCGGCGTTCGTGTCAAACGAATCCTCAGAGCCATCGGAAATATATTCGCCCCAGTTATAGACGTTGAGCGTTACCGCGCCGTCACTCCCGCAGGATGTGAGGAGCGGAGCCGAGACCGCGGCGAGAACGACGGCGGCAAGGATCACCGCAATAGTTTTTTTGATGCTTTTCATCAGTTGCCCGCCTCCTTTTTTGCCTTTTTGCTTTTCCCGTGCGCTTCGGAACGGCTGCCGATGAAGTTTGAGAGCAGCAGAAGGACAAGGATCGTGATGATGATAAGAGTAGAAAGCGCGTAAATGTCCGGTTTGACTTCCTTTTTCGTCATCGAATAGATGAGTATGGGGAGCGTCTGGAAGTCGCTGCCCGAGGTGAAATAGCTTATCACGAAGTCGTCGAGCGACAGGGTGAATGCCATGATAAGTCCGCTGAGAACGCCGGGCAGTATCGCGGGGAGCTCTACCTTGAAAAAGGACTGGAGCGGTGTGCAGCCGAGGTCAAGTGCGGCTTCGGGCAGGTTGCGGTCCATCTGGCGGAGCTTGGGCGAAACATTGAGTATTACATAGGGCAGGTTGAAGGTGACGTGCGCGATGAAGAGAGTCCAGAAGTTGAGCTTGTCCTCGGTAGCACCGATGAGTGTACCGACGAAAACGAACAGAAGCATCATCGAAACGCCGGTGACGATATCGGGGTTCATCATCGGGACGTTCGTGACCGAGCTTACTATGCCGCGCATACGGCGTGAGCGCATACGGTCAAGCCCCACAGCGGCGCATGTGCCTATGACGGTCGCCGTGAGCGACGAGGTGACGGCGAGTATCAGTGTGTTTCTCAAAGCATTGAACACGTCTCCGCTTTTGAACAGCTCACCGTACCAGTAGAGCGAAAAGCCGGAGAATACTCCCGTGCTTGCGGTGCTGTTGAAGGAGAAGAGCATGAGCACAAGTATCGGGGCATAGAGGATGATAAAGCAGATCGCAATAAACACGCGTGAGAGATGTTTCATACCATTACACCTCCGTCTGTGCTGTCGTCGCCCGCAAAGTGATTCATTATCGCGATCGAGATGAGGATAAGGATCATCATTACGAGAGATATCGCGGCTCCGACATTATATGTGTCGGGGCGCTGGAACTGGCGCTCTATCGTATCACCGATGAGGTCGAACGTGCCGCCGCCGAGCTTTTGCGAGATGTAGAAGGTGCTGATCGACGGAACAAATACCATCGTGACTCCGGAGAGAACGCCGGAGGCGGAGAGAGGGAATATCACGTTGCGGAGCACACCGAGGCTGTTGCAGCCGAGATCCTGCGCCGCTTCGATAAGGCGGACATCCATTTTTGACATGGAGGTGTAGATGGGGAGCAGCATATACGGGAAGAAGTTGTATACCATTCCGAATATGACCGCTCCGGGAGTGCCTATGAAATGTATCTCGGGCAGACCGAGAGAGGTTATGAGACGGTTTACAAATCCGCCGTCGTCAAGGATGGCGAGCATGGAATATGTGCGTATGAGCAGGTTCATCCACATCGGCAGCATGGCAAGCATAAGAAGAGCCCTTTGTGTGCGTGCGCCGGTGCGTGAGATTGCGTATGCAAGCGGATATGCGACAAGAAGGCACACGACGGTGGCGATTATCGCAAAGCATACCGAGAGCAGAAACGTCTCGGAATAATCGGCAAGCGAGGTGATGTTGTCAAATGTGAACTTTCCCTCACTGTCGGTGAATGCGTAGTAGATAACGAACAGAAGCGGGGCGACTATGAAAAGCACCATCCACACGATGTGCGGCACAGCCGCAGCCGAACGGAAGAAGTCTTTTTTGCGGGTCATTCTTCTTCCTCCTCCGGAATATCGGAAAGGTGATCCATTTCGTCGCTGAAGGTGGAATAATCGCCGAACTTGCCGGAGTATTCCGACTTTCTCATGACCTGTATCTCATTGGGGTCGATGGATATGCCTATGGTCTGCCCCGGCGCAAAGCGGTCGGTCGTTTCGATCATCCATTTGAAATTGTCAATGTCGGCTATGACCTCATAATAGTCGCCCTTGAAGGTCACGCCGGTGACCTCACCGGTCAGCATGCTCTCTCCGACGGGAACTATGTCGATATCCTCGGGGCGTACAACGACATCAACGGGCTCATTCTTGGCAAAGCCGCGGTCCTCGCAGCGGAACTTCTGACCTGCGAAGGACACGAGATAGTCCTCGTTCATAACACCGGATACGATGTTCGACTCGCCGATGAAATCCGCAACGAAGGCGTTTTCGGGCTCGTTGTATATTTTTTCGGGAGTGCCTATCTGCTGTATCTTACCGTCTGCCATTACAACTATGGTGTCGGACATAGAGAGGGCTTCCTCCTGATCGTGCGTAACATAAATGAATGTTATGCCCGTCTGACGCTGCATCTGCTTCAGCTCTATCTGCATATCCTTGCGCAGCTTGAGGTCAAGAGCGCCGAGCGGCTCATCGAGAAGGAGCAGGCGCGGACGGTTTATGAGTGCGCGTGCTATTGCCACGCGCTGCTGCTGACCGCCCGAGAGATTGGTCACCTTGCGTGTCTCAAAGCCCTTGAGATTTACGAGCGACAGCATACGTTTTACTTCTGTGCGTATGTCGGCGTCCGACATTTTTTTAAGACGCAGACCGAAGGCGATATTTTCGTAGACGTTGAGGTGAGGGAAGAGCGCATAGCGTTGGAAAACGGTATTGACCTGTCGTTTGTACGGAGGTAGGTCGTTGATGCGTTTGCCCTCAAAGATGACGTCACCCGAGTCTGGGGTGACAAATCCGCCTATTATGCGGAGGGTGGTGGTTTTGCCGCAGCCGGAGGGGCCGAGCAGAGTGACGAATTCCTCGTTGTGAACGTCGAGGCTGACGGAGCGGAGCACCTGCTCGCCGTCGAATTCCTTGGAGACTGAGCGGAGCTCTACAAGCTTTTCATTGTTCATTCCGATACTTTCCTTTGTGTAAAAAATTCGGAACGGGTCTATGTCACACAACGGAAAAAAGCAATACAAACCGCGAGGGCACCGAGAGGGCGACCGTTGCGGACGCTATCCGAGCCTTGGCGGTTTGTAAAAAAGCCGTGTGTACCTGCGTACCTCGTTTTCCGCCCATATTGTAGCAGATAATGAGTCGAAATGCAATAGTATTTTCAAAAAAAACGCAGAAAAAATCGAAAAAATCTGAAATATACCCGAATCTTCCCGCGAAAACCCGCAAAAAACCGAACGAGACCCGCAAAATCTCAAAAAAACTCAAAAATCCTCTGCGGTTCTCAAAATTCCTCTGATAAATATTACCTAGTGCTCTTATATGCCGCCGTGTTCGTCGGATTCAATGAAAACACGGCAGAACACCGATGCCGAAAATATGAAAAGCGACAAAGACGCCCCCCATCTGAGCAGCAGATAGACGGAGAGCATCCACAGTCCGCAAAGTGAGATGACCGAGCAGAAGGAGAGCAGACCGCGTGCGGCGCGCGGTCCCGCAAGACTCCCGACAGCGGCGTAAAGCATCCTTCCGCCGTCAAAACCTTCGACGGGCAGAAGGTTCAGCAACGCGAGCATGAGCGAAACAGAGCAGAAGCCGAACGCCGTGCCGCCCGGTGTGAATCTTTCCGACCCGTGAAAGATCATGTATGCTGCGGCTCCGGAGGCGAGATTGGCTGCCGGTCCCGCGGCGCAGAGCAGCCATTCACATCCGTATGATATCAGCGAGCCGCGCGTTCTTATGGTCGCGCCGAGCGGTCCGATGTCAAGCGAACGCAGCTCTATTTTCAGCAGCCGCGCCGCGAACAGATGGCCGCACTCGTGTATCACCGCTGCGGTGAGGGAGGGCAGCGATACTCCGGGAGGCTCGAATGCGATCATTATCAATATCAGTATTGCCGGCAAAAGCCCGATCTTCAGAAATCCGTCCCGCATATTTTCCTCCCGCGCGGTGCGCCGCGCTGTTGAAATTTGCAGCAGTCTGTGCTACAATAATGATAATCAAAAAACGACAGGAGTATTACAGTACCGATGGATCTCAGAAATGCGGAGTGGATATTTTTTGACATGGGGTTTACCCTTGTGGATGAGTCGGACGAGCACCGCCGCCGCGCAGCTGTTGCAATAGCCGAGGCTGCTGAGCATGGCGGAAAGGAGATCGGCGTTGACGAGTTCGAA
>ULXC01001089.1_pt1 | contig 13926 bp, 8 predicted proteins | sample 1960721 | NCBI WGS metagenome assembly ULXC01 (sample SAMEA4835822, study PRJEB28245) | human gut metagenome | biome: gut microbiome; material: fecal sample | place: Denmark | collected 2008
GGCAACGCCCGCAACTTGTCCGCGAACGACGGGCGCGGCGCCATGGCCTGCCGCAGCAATCCGTCGACCCGTTCCGAGAGTTCGCCGAGCGACCCGACACCCAGCGCCAGCGCCATGCGGCGTGCGGAACCGAACATGTTGGTCAGCACGGGAAAATCCGTGCCGGTATTTTCGAACAGCAACGCCTTGCCGCCGCCGGGCATTTTCGAAACCCGGTCGGTTATCTCGGCGATCTCCTCCACCGGCGACACCGGAGCCGCTATGCGGACGAGTTCGCCCTCGCGCTCCAGCAGGGCGATATACTCACTCAGGCTTCGGTGCATGCTCCAACGCCTTTTTCACCGACCCGTATTGCAGCAGCAACGCCCGTGCCTGCGCCTCGGAAAGCCCCGAAGCCTCGGCCACCATGCGCGTGCCGCGCCCCACGAGTTTGTCGTTCGTCAACTGCATGTTGACCATGCGGTTACCCTCGACACGCCCCAGGCGGATCATCACGGCCGTCGACAGCATGTTGAGCATCAGCTTCTGTGCCGTGCCCGCCTTCATGCGGGTCGACCCCGTCACGAACTCCGGCCCCACGACCGCTTCGAGCGCATATTCCGCCTCGGCCGCCACGGGCGACGAGGGATTGCAGGTAATGGAGGCGGTCAACAGGCCGTGCTCCCGCGCCATGCGCAGGCCGCCGACCACATAGGGGGTGGTACCCGACGCGGCGATCCCGACCAGGACATCGTCCGCCGTGGGATGGTAGGGCGCCATGTCGCGCCAAGCCCCTGCGGTATCGTCCTCGGCATTCTCCACGGCACGCCGCAGTGCACCGTCGCCGCCGGCGATCAGGCCGATGACCCTGTCGAAGGGCACGCCATAGGTCGGGGGAAGCTCCGAGGCGTCCGTCACACCCAGCCTCCCGCTCGTACCGGCCCCGATGTAAAACATCCTCCCGCCGCGCTCCATGCGTTCGACGACCCGCTCCACGAGCCGTTCCATCACGGGGATGGTCTTGGCCACGGCCTCGTGGACGCGTGCGTCTTCGCGGTTGATGCCCGTCAGGATGTCGTGCACCGACATCCGCTGTAAATTATCGTAGGCCGAAGCCTGTTCGGTTATTCTATTTTCCATAATGGTATTTGATAAGTCCTTCGGCAGGTGATGCGGCGATCAGGCCGACCCGGTAACCCCCATGTGCGAGCACCTCGCGCAGCAGCCCCTCGAATGCGGCGGCAACGCCGCCGATGCAGGCGACCGTCAGATGCACGGGATAGCGGCTCAGGTTGCGTTGGGCGAAATCGGCGAAGGTTTCCGCCACCATAGCCCGCACCTCGGGGCAATCCAGGTACGCATGTACGAACGGCGCGAACGACGCCAGGAAACGGTTGGCATACGGCTCGCGGTAGACCCGGAGGATGATCTCCTCATAGGTCAGCCCATGCGCCGCGAGGAACTCCTCCCGCAGGGGGATATGCCCTTTGAAAATACCGTTCACCAGGTTGCGTCCCAGCGCCGCACCGCTGCCCTCGTCGCCGAGGACATACCCCAGCGGCGGGACGTTTTCCACGATTTCGCCGCCCCGGCACCAGCACGAATTGGAGCCCGTGCCGAGGATGCAGGCCACGCCTTCGCCGCGGCCGAACAACGCCCGGGCAGCCCCCAGCAGGTCGGTCTCGGCCTCGATCCGCCCCGTGCCGAAATGCGCGCGGAGTTCCCGCACCATCTTCTCCGTCGCTTCGGGGAAGGTGCCCCCGCACCCTGCGCCGTAGAAATAGACGGCCTCGACGGGGCCGCACGGCGGCAGTTCGGCAAGCGCTTCGCGTATTTGCTCCGGGGAGTGCTGCACGGCATTGATTCCCCGCGTCCGGTATTCCGAGGTATGCACGCCGTCGGTCACGAGCCACGTGCATTTGGTCGATCCGCTGTCTGCAATGATTTTCATACTATATTGTTACTTCCTAATACATCAGAACCGCCAGCCGCACGTCAGCGAAAACCCGGCATCCGTAAGCCAGGGCGTCACATCGGTCGGCGCACCGAGTTCGACGGGCGACACCGAGAATTCCGAAGGCACAAACAGGATCGTCGGCGAAAATTTCAGTTCAAACCCCTTCGTCACCCGCAGAATCCACGCACATTCGACATTGAAGAAAGGCAATACCCTATCCTTGTCAAGATCGTTGTCTACATGCTTTAGTATCCGGTGGTATCCCGCCCCAACTCCGGCTCCGAAACGCAGAAAAAGCCTGCTTTTCACCACCGGCAGCCGATAATAGGCCATTGCATCCAGTTTATAAATATCCTGCGCAACCGTATTGCGGTAAGGGTCAGATCCGTGGCCGCTCCAATCGTAGCTCATCAAACTCCCCAGATGCCACCGGGCCGAAAAATCCACGCCCCAATAAAAATTTCCTTTCAATTGGCGGCTGTACTCCACCTTCACGCCGACAGTCACCTGATTATGCGCCGTGATTCCCGACGCGCCCGTCACAAAGAGATTATTCTCTTTCGAGGCGAGGCGATGACGTTCGATACGCGCCGCTGTTTTTGCATTCCGCGTCCGATCTGTTGCCGACGGCGGGCTTTGGGCATATGCTGCTGCGGTGACGCATACCGTCAATAATACTGTGCCTATTTTTCGCTTCATTCACAAGTGGGTTACATGTTCATCATGCAAGAAAGCAATAAAATTCGGAATAGCAATGTCCCAATGCAAATGCATTGCCGGTTTGCTCCTCAAACCTGCACTCCTTCCCGTCTGGCGCAGCGCCTTTTCGGAAAATTTGCTGCCGCCAAATCGGCTCCGAACCCTAATCCACCCCATTCCCTTTTCACAGCTTCGGAAAACAAAGATAACGAAAAATAATCCGAGCGGCAAACCCGGATCATTACACAATTATATAAGGAGGCGATCAGCGCAGGAAAAGCAGCTCGCGGTATTTGGGCAGCGGCCACATCTGGTCGTCGACGATCTCCTCCAGCTTGTCGATGTGGCGGCGGATCTCGTCGAAACATGCGGCTACGGTATCATGGTAGGCGATCGCCTTCTCGCGCTGATCCTCGATCCTGTTGGCCACCTTGCGGGCGTCGACCATCCCGGCCGTGAGCCGCTGTATTTCGGCCGTATGGTACTGGATCTTCTTGATGAGTTCGATGTCGGCCGAAGCGTTCAGCCCCGGGATCTGCGACATCTTGTAGACCTTGTCGAGCAGCAATGCCTCGTACTTCGAAGCAATCGGCACGATATGGTTCATCGCCAGATCGCCCAGCACGCGCCCCTCGATCTGGATTTTCTTGGTGTAGGTCTCCCACTTCACCTCGGTGCGGGCTTCGAGCTCGACCTTCGAGAAGACGCCCGTGTCGCCGAACATCCGGAGCGTCTGCTTGTCGAGGTAACGGTCGAAGATCAGCGGCGTCGAGGTTTCGCAGTCCAGGCCGCGTTTGCGCGCCTCGGCCTTCCACTCGTCGGAATAGCCGTTGCCGTCGAAACGGATGGCCTTGCAGGCCTTGATCATCTGTTTGAGCACCTCGTAGATGGCCTTCTCTTTCTTCATGCCGGCCTCGATCTTGGCATCGACGTTCTGCTTGAACTCGGCCAGTTCGTGCGCCATCGCCGCATTGAGCACGATCATCGCCTCGGCACAGTTGTCCGAAGAACCTACGGCGCGGAACTCGAACCGGTTGCCCGTAAACGCGAACGGCGAGGTGCGGTTACGGTCGGTATTGTCGAGCAGCAGCGTCGGGATATGCGAAATCCCGCTCATCTTGAACACGTTCTTGGCATCGAAGCGGATCGCGTCGTCGCCCTTGCTGGCCGCCAGTTTGTCCAGCACGGCCGACACCTGCGTCCCGAGGAAGGTCGAGATGATTGCCGGGGGCGCCTCGTTAGCTCCCAGGCGGTGTGCGTTCGTGGCGCTCATGATCGCCGCCTTGAGCAGGCCGTTGTGCTTGTGTACGGCCGAAATGGCATTCACCAGGAAGGTGATGAACTGCAGGTTCTCCGAAGCGGTCTTGCCAGGCCCCAGCAGGTTCACGCCCGTATCCGTCCCCAGCGACCAGTTGTTGTGTTTGCCCGAACCGTTGATCCCCTTGAAGGGCTTTTCGTGCAACAGCACCCGGAACTTGTGACGGCGGGCGATCTTGTCCATCACGGTCATCAGCAGTTGGTTGTGGTCGTTGGCAAGATTGGCCTCCTCGTAGACCGGCGCCAGTTCGAACTGGTTGGGCGCCACCTCGTTGTGGCGGGTTTTGACGGGGATGCCCAGTTTCAGGCACTCGTATTCGAGGTCTTTCATGAATGCCATCACACGGGTCGGGATCGCACCGAAATAGTGGTCTTCCAACTGCTGGTTCTTGGCCGATTCATGCCCCATCAGCGTACGCCCGGTGAGCATCAGGTCGGGACGTACGGCCCAGAGGCTTTCGTCCACGAGGAAATACTCCTGCTCCCAGCCCAGATACGAGATGACCCGCTGCACGTTTTTGTCGAAATAGTGGCACACCTCGGTCGCGGCCTTGTTCACCGCCGAGATCGAGCGCAGCAGCGGCACCTTGTAATCGAGCGCCTCGCCCGTATAGGCGATGAAGACGGTCGGGATACAGAGCGTCGTGTCGACGATGAAGGCCGGCGAGGTCGGATCCCAGGCCGAATAACCGCGAGCCTCGAACGTATTGCGGATGCCTCCGTTGGGGAACGACGACGCATCGGGCTCCTGCTGGACGAGCAGTTTGCCGGAGAACTCCTCCAGAACCCCGCCCAAGCCGTCCGGGTCGGCAAACGCATCGTGCTTCTCGGCCGTACCTCCCGTCAGGGGCTGGAACCAATGGGTATAGTGGTCGGCACCGTGCTCCAGCGCCCACTGGCGCATGCCTGCCGCGATACCGTCGGCAACCTCCCGCGTGAGGGGCGTACCGTTCTCCATCGTATCGACAAGGGCGTCGTAAGTAGCCTTGTTCAAATACTTGCGCATGGCTGCGCGCCCGAATACCCGTTTCCCGAAATAGTCCGAAGGACGTCCTTCGGGAGCCTTCACCTCGACGGCGGTGTGGTTTATGGCCGCATCGACCATCTTGAATCTGAGCAATGATGACATAGATGTAATTGAATTGGATTAGCATTCCATTAAAAACATACGCGCAGGGGCGGAAGCCGAATAATTGCTGAACTAAAACCTAACCTAAAATTCCGGAGGGCAACTGCCTCGCGGCATACTCCGCCCAACCTGACTAACCCGCGGCTTCACCCCTGCCGCCGTATGTATCGATCTCGCTTGCAAATGTAATATTTTTTCAGTTACGTTGTTTTCACAAAATCGGCATTTTTTCGAAAAACGCCCTATTTTTTCAGCATTTTCCGAAAAATCACATGCATTTTTCCATAAAAACGCCGAATTTCAATGCAATTTTCCGAAAAACACCCTTAAATTTTCGTCATATCCCCGAATTTTCACATTTTTAGTTTTTCGTAATTTCCATGGCTATTAAGAACAATATTAAACTATTTCACCACAACTAAAAAACTTCTTCCGGCGGTTGCCGAAAGCAAACGAAATCACCTATATTATAAAAAGAAATTATATAGTGTTATTTTATTAACAATTTCTTGTTTCAATCACTAATAATTTTGTACCTTTACGTGCAATTTTGAAACTACACTTATACTAATCTCTAAATAGTTATGGCAAATACCAAAAGTGAAAAGCTGTTCACCGAATTCCCGCCGGTTCCGACCGAGAAGTGGGAGGAGGTGATTACGGCCGACCTGAAAGGTGCTGATTACGAGCGCAAGCTGGTATGGAAAACGGGCGAAGGTTTCAACGTCCGGCCCTACTACCGCGCCGAGAACCTCGAGGGCATCAAGTTCCTGGGCTCGCAGGCAGGCGAGTTCCCTTACGTACGCGGTACGCACGCGCACAACCGCTGGCGCGTACACCAGACCGTGAGCGTCGTATGCCCCAAGGAGGCAAACGCCGAGGCACTGAAAATCCTCAACGCAGGTGTCGACTCGCTCGGCTTCTGCATCGCGTCGGCGGATTTTTCGGCGGCAGACCTCGACATGCTGCTCAAGGACATCTGTATTCCGGCTGTCGAGATCACCTTCTGCGGAGAGAAAATGGCCAATGTCGCCGAGCTCGTCCTGGCGAAAGTCGAAAAGGAGGGCATCGCCAAGGAGGATGTCCGCATCGCATTCTGCATCGACCCGCTGGTAAAAGGGCTTTCGTCGAAAGGCGATTTCTGCTCGCCCAACGGTGAAAAGTGCATCGCCCGCATCGTCGAGCTGATCCACAAGACCAAGGAGTACAAGCACGTGCGCATCGTAACCGTTGCGGGACAGACCTTCGGCAACTCGGGTTCGACCATCGTCGAAGAGCTGGCATTCACCCTTTCGGCAGGCCACGACTACCTCGTACGCCTGACGGACGCAGGGCTGGACGTCGACGCGGCCGCACGCAAACTGCGCTTCTCGTTCTCGGTAAGCTCCAACTATTTCATGGAGATCGCCAAATTCCGCGCAGCACGCATGCTGTGGGCCAACATCGTCAAGGGCTACGGCCCGGCGAAGAACTGCGCCTGCAAGATGCAGATACACGCCGAGACCTCGCGCTGGAACCAGACCGTCTACGACCCCTACGTGAACATGCTGCGCGGCACGACCGAGGCCATGTCGGCCACGATCGCCGGCGTACATTCGCTGGAGGTGATGCCGTTCGACGCCTCGTTCGAAAACCCGACCGAGTTCTCGAAGCGCATCGCCCGCAACGTCGAGCTGCTGCTCAAGAACGAGTCGCATTTCGACCAGGTCGTCGACCCGGCAGGCGGCTCGTACTATGTCGAGAACCTCACGCAGTCGATCGCAGCCGAAGCCTGGAAGCTTTTCCTCGAAATCGAGGAGAAGGGAGGCTACACCGAGGCTTACAAGGCCGGCCTGATCGTCGAGCGTATCAAAGCGTCGGCCGCAGCCAAGGACAAGAACATCGCTACGCGCCGCCAGACGCTGCTCGGCGCCAACCAATATCCCAACTTTACGGAGGTCGCCGGCAAGGAGATCACCGCCGAGTCCGTTACGCGCAAGCAGGCCGAGGGCAATGTACTCGTCCCCTACCGCGGCGCCATGGCGTTCGAAGAGATGCGCCTGCAGGTGGATCGCAGCGGCAAGGAGCCCAAGGCATTCATGCTGACGTGCGGCAACCTGGGCATGGCCCGCGCCCGCTCGCAGTTCTCGTGCAATTTCTTCGCATGCGCCGGCATCAAGGTGATCGACAACACTTATTTCAAGTCGATCGAAGAGGGCGCGAAGGCCGCACTCGAATCCAAGGCGCAGATCGTCGTGGTCTGCGCAAGCGACGACGACTATGCGGAGGCAGCCCCGAAAGTCAAGGAGCTGCTCGGCGGCAAGGCGATCCTGGTGGTTGCCGGGGCACCGGCCTGCGCACCCGAACTGGAAGCGCAGGGCATCACGAACTTTATAAACGTGAAGTCCAACGTCTTGGAAACACTTAAGTTCTACCTTAAAGAGATGGGAATCTAATCATGAGAGCTAAATTTTCAGAACTGACATACGACGCAGGCCAGCAGAAAAGTTGCTGCGCCTCGAAAGGCTGCGGACAGGTCGAGCCGTGGCTGACGGCCGAGGGTATTCCCGTCAAGGGCGCCTATACGGCCCAAGACCTCGAAGGCATGGAGCACCTGAACTATGCGGCAGGTATCGCCCCGTTCCTGCGCGGCCCCTACTCAACGATGTACGTGATGCGCCCGTGGACGATCCGCCAGTATGCGGGTTTCTCGACCGCCGAGGAGTCCAACGCATTCTACCGCCGCAACCTGGCCGCCGGGCAGAAGGGTCTGTCGGTGGCATTCGACCTTGCTACGCACCGCGGCTACGACGCCGACCACCCGCGCGTGGTGGGCGACGTGGGCAAAGCCGGCGTGTCGATCTGCTCGGTCGAGGACATGAAGGTACTGTTCAACGGCATTCCGCTCGACAAGATGTCGGTGTCGATGACCATGAACGGCGCCGTGCTGCCCATCCTGGCATTCTACATTGTGACGGGTCTGGAGCAGGGCTGCACGCTCGACCAGCTGGCCGGTACGATCCAGAACGACATCCTCAAGGAGTTCATGGTGCGTAACACCTATATTTATCCCCCCGAGTTCTCGATGCGCATCATTGCCGACATCTTCGAGTACACCTCGAAGAACATGCCCAAGTTCAACTCGATCTCGATCTCGGGGTACCACATGCAGGAGGCAGGCGCCACGGCCGACATCGAGCTGGCCTACACGCTGGCCGACGGACTGGAGTACCTGCGCGCAGGTATCAACGCAGGCATGTCGGTGGACGCCTTCGCCCCCCGCCTGTCGTTCTTCTGGGCAATCGGCATGAACCACTTCATGGAGATCGCCAAGATGCGCGCGGCACGTATGCTGTGGGCCAAGATCGTCAAGCAGTTCGAGCCCAAGAACCCCAAGTCGCTGGCGCTGCGCACCCACTCGCAGACCTCGGGCTGGTCGCTTACGGAGCAGGATCCGTTCAACAACGTGGCACGTACCGCCATCGAGGCCATGGGCGCCGCCCTGGGACACACCCAGTCGCTGCACACCAACGCTTTGGACGAGGCCATCGCCCTGCCGACCGACTTCTCGGCACGTATCGCCCGTAATACGCAGATCTACATCCAGGAGGAAACCAATATCTGCCGCGAGGTCGACCCGTGGGCAGGCTCCTACTACGTGGAGTCGCTCACCAACGAGATCGCCCACAAGGCATGGGAGCGTATCCAGGAAGTCGAGAAACTGGGCGGTATGGCCAAGGCTATCGAGACCGGTATTCCGAAGATGCGCATCGAGGAGGCTGCGGCCCGCAAGCAGGCACGCATCGACTCCGGCGAGGAGAAGATCATCGGCATCAACGAATACCGCCTGGAGAAAGAGGCCCCGATCGACATCCTGGCCGTAGACAACACCGCCGTGCGCGAGAGCCAGATCAAGCGTCTGAAGGAGCTGCGCGCTTCGCGCGACGAGGCTGCCGTGAAGAAGGCCCTCGCAGCGATCACCGAGTGCGTGAAGACCAAGCAGGGCAACCTGCTGGAGCTGGCTGTCGAGGCCGCCAAGGTACGCGCTTCGCTGGGTGAGATTTCCGACGCCTGCGAGGTTGTCGTAGGCCGCTACAAAGCCGTCATTCGTTCAATATCAGGAGTATATAGTTCAGAAGTGAAAAACGACAAACAGTTCGAGCGTGCCAAGGAGCTGTGCGCCGAATTCGCCAAGAAGGAAGGCCGCCAGCCGCGTGTCATGATCGCGAAACTCGGCCAGGACGGCCACGACCGCGGTGCCAAGGTAGTAGCCACGGGTTATGCCGACATCGGTTTCGACGTCGACATGGGGCCGCTGTTCCAGACCCCGGAGGAGGCCGCTAAACAGGCTGTCGAGAACGACGTGCATGTAGTGGGCGTTTCGTCGCTCGCCGCAGGCCACCTGACCCTTGTGCCGCAGATCATCGCAGAGCTCAAGAAGCTCGGCCGCGAGGACATCATCGTGATCGTTGGCGGCGTAATCCCCCATCAGGATTACGACGAATTGTACCGCGACGGCGCCGCCGCCATCTTCGGCCCCGGCACCCCGATCGCCACGGCCGCCATCAAGATTCTCGAAATCCTGCTCGCCGAATAACGGTTCGACAGAATACGGTAATCCCCGCCGAGACATCTCGGCGGGGATTTTTTCATGGATACAGATGGTCTCGGGGACAAGTTACAGGCAGGCTTCCAGAATCCTGCGCGCCATCGCCCCGTCGACATTGTGCGCCTCGCCGAACCTGCTGCCCGCAGCGTTGAAGCGGCGTTCGATTTCGGCGATCGTAGCCTCGCCGATACCCTCCTGCGAAAGATGCGTCGAAAGCCCCAGGGAACGGAAGAACTCCTCGTTGGCCGCAATCGTCCGCTCGATACGCTCCTCGTCGGAACCGCCGGTGATACCCCAGATACGCTCGCCGTATTGCAGGAGTTTGCCGCGCTTCTGCTCGCGCAGCACGCGCAACGTACCGTTGATGACAATGGCGAGCGTCGCACCGTGCGTCAGCCCGTGCAGTGCGGTCAGCTCATGCCCGATCATATGCGTCGCCCAGTCCTGCGCCACTCCCATGCGGATCATGTCGTTCAGCGCCAGGGTCGCCGCAAGCATATACTCCGACATCACGGCATAATCGTGCTGGTTCTCACGAATCCGGGGTGCGATCTCGATCACGGTATGCAGAATGCCTTCGGCCCAACGATCCATCAGGCGCGACTGCCCGGGCGTGGTCATATACTGCTCCAGCACATGCACGTAGGTGTCGGCCAGGCCGTAGGCGATCTGCTTCTGCGGCAAAGAGAACAATGCCTCGGGATCGAGGATCGAAAAGAGCGGATAGTCGCCGTTGAACGGGAATTTCTCCTTCGTTTCCTGGCACGAGATCACCGAGCCGTTGTTCATTTCCGATCCCGTCGCCGACATCGTGAGCACCGTCCCGAGGGGAACGGTTTTATCCGCCTGCCCTTTCAGGACGATCTCCCACGGGTCGCCGTCATAAAGCAGCCCCGCAGCGATCAGCTTCGTACCGTCGATGACCGACCCGCCGCCCACGGCAAGCAGGAACTCCGAGCCGTGCTCACGCCCCAATGCGATGGCCTCGCGGACGGTCTCGACCGACGGGTTGGGCTCGATGCCCCAGAATTCGACCCAGTCACGGCCTTCGAGGGCCTTGACGACTTGGTCGTAAATGCCGTTGCGGCGCACGCTGCCACCGCCGCAGGTAATCATGATCTTCTTGCCGGCAGGAATCAGCTTTGCGAGCTGAGCGATCTGCCCTTTGCCGAAAACCAGTTTCGTCGGATTGTGATAAACAAAATTATTCATAATTGTATGCGATATGTTTTGATACGACTTCTAAATATACGCAAAAATAACAAAAAGAACGCCGGAATATTCCGGCGTTCAAAACTATATCGTATTTTTTATCCGAGGCTTAGAAATATTCGCCGCGCAGATCCTGGATGTTGGCCATCTGCTGGATGGCCTGCACCGAGAATTGCTGCGCCATGCTCTCGGCCATGGCCTGCGCACGCACCCTCTCGCCCTCGGCAGTCTGCTTGTCCGAAGTCTGGATGTCATCCACCTGGAAAACATAAACCCCCGACATGCCCTTCACCGGAGCCGACAGGACGCCTTTCTCGGTCGTCGAAGCGATGGCGCCTACCAGACGGGGCTCGACACCCGGGCCGTTCACGTAGAAGGCACCGAAAGTCACGCCGTCGAAATCGGCGACCTCGGAACCGAGGCTGGCAGCCTGCTCGTCGAGCGTCGTACCGGCGATCTGCTTGGTGATGTAATCGTATTTCTTGTCCCGGAGAACCTGGGCGCGAACCTGCGCAGCCACCTTGTCGATCGGGGTATACTCGTTGTCATCGATCTCGGTCAGCGTAGCGACCACATAGTCGTTTCCGACGGTGAAGATTTCCGAAAGATCGCCCGTCTCGGCACCGTAAGCCCAGCGGGCAACCTCACGCGAATCCTCCAGGCCGCGGATCGTACGCTCGCCCTGCGCCAGCGAGGCGACACGAGGAGTAACGGCCGCTTCCGAAGCGGCGTTGTTGAACGCCTCGACCGAGCCCTTGGCATTCACCGAGAAAGTGCCGGCCAGGTTGTGGGCATTGCGGCGCGTCGCAGCCGAAGCCTCGACGGGATAGGTGATCGTCGCCACCTGCATGTGCTTCGAAGGTTTGTCGGCACGGTACACCTGCATCAGCTGGATGGCATCGCCCGAAGCGACCTTCACCACGTCCCCCCGCTTGGCATTGGCCAGCGCGGCAACGAATTCGCCCGTGAAAGCCGAGAAGAGCACCACACCCACTTCGCCGCCGTTGGCTGCCGTAGCTTCGTATACCGAATACTGCGAGGCGAGCTGTGCGAAATCGGCACCGCCCTTGATTACCGTCAGCAGGCTGTCGGCCAGCGCCTCCTGCGTATAGGGCAGCACGATATGGCGGATTCCCAGCGTATCGGGCACCATTTTCGAATCCAGCACACGGGCCATCGTCCACTGGTTGTTCTTCAGCACGGGGCCGTAAGTCTCACCCGCCAGCAGTGCCTTGGCCTCGTCCTCCGAAAGCTGAGCCGCCGAAACATAGGAATCGGCGATCTTGCCGTTGCGGTTGGCACGTACGAACGACTTCAGCTCCTCCGTAGCGGCGAACTGTGCGCCCACCTCGGCAACGCTCTTTTCGAGAGCGAGCATATCGTCGTCCGTGGGGGTAACCTCGAACACGACATACGACAGCGTACGCGAGGGAGTCTGCTTGAACATATCCTTATGGCTGTTGTAGTATGCCTTGATGTCGCCGGACTTCACCTGGATCAGCGAATCGGGGACAGCCGAATATTTCTTGCCGGCCCATTTCCCGGAATAGGTATTGTTGGCCGCATTCACACCGTTCGCGACTTCGAGTGCATTGACATATACACCGCCCTTGATCAGGCCGAGGTACTTGGCGATCTCACGCTCCATGCGGGCCTGCTCGTTGAGCTGCGCCCACGCCTGCTGTGCCTGCGCATTCGTTTCGGCCTGCGCGAGGAACTGTCCGACGGCAGCCACGTTGTACTCACCCGTGCGGGGATCGGCGAAGGCGTTGTAGAACGCCTGCGACGGATGCTGGCCGCTGACCATCGACAGACGCTCGGGCTCCGTAACGCGCAGCCCCATCTTGTCGAAACCGGGTTCCAGCACATACTTGCCGATCAGGGCCTGCCATGCAGCATTGGCGAGCATGGCGGACTGCTGTTCGTCGCTTTCCTGGGCGCCGCTCTGCGCCTTGATCTGCTCGTACTGGTTGTAGTACTCCGAATAGTTGATTTTTTTACCGTTGATGACACCGACCCGGGGGTCGTTACCCGAGAAGCCCATTTCGGTCTTCAGGGAGAGAATGAAAGCCAAGAGGGCGCCTGCGATGACAATCGACAGCACGATGCCGAACTTGGTGCGAAGAGTGTTTAAACTTGCCATATAAATCGTTAATTATTCGTTTGTTTCGAATTAGCAGTCAAAGGTAGTAAAATTTATTCGGAAAAGGCCTTTATTATAATATAAAAATTCCTACAATTTCTTGACCCTCGCCAGCTCGATACGCGAACGCGTCGTACGCAGTATGCGCAACTGCAGGCCGCCGATGAAAACCGTTTCCCCAGCGGTCGGGATCCCGTCGTAATTGAAGATGATGAAGCCCGCCAGCGTATCGTATTCCTTGCTTTCTTCGATCCCCAGCCCGTATTTTTCATTGAGGTATTTCACCTCCAGCCGGCAGGAGAGGACATACTCGTCCTGGCCGACCTGCTTTTCGGTAAGATCGGGTATGTCGTGTTCGTCCTCGATCTCGCCGAAAATCTGTTCGAGCACGTCCTCGAGCGAAATGACGCCCGCCGTCCCGCCGAACTCGTCGATCACCACGGCGATGTTGCTGCGGTGCTTGATGAAATTCTGCAACATCAGCTGCAGCGGCATGGTCTCGGGCACGAAATTGACCTGCATCATCACGTCGGCGATATTGGCCGGACGCGTGAACAGGCTCTTCGAATTGACATAACCGACGATGTTGTCGATGCTCTTGCGCCAGACGAAAATACGCGAATATTTCGAATCGACGAACCGCGCCGTGAGCTGCCCGATCGACGTGTCGTCGATATCCACCGCCTCGACATCCACACGCGGCACCATGCAGTCGCGAACCCGCAGGTCGGCGAAATCCAGCGCATTCTGGAAAAGTTTGAACTCGTTGTCCGGCTCGGGACGCGGTTCCGACGTATTGGTATCGAGCAGTGCCGCGAGATCGTCGCGGCCGAAGCTGTGCGACACGGCCCGCTCCTCGACACGGCGCCCCGCCAGGCGCAGGATACCATGCGATATGAGCG
>ULXC01064388.1_pt1 | contig 13776 bp, 10 predicted proteins | sample 1960721 | NCBI WGS metagenome assembly ULXC01 (sample SAMEA4835822, study PRJEB28245) | human gut metagenome | biome: gut microbiome; material: fecal sample | place: Denmark | collected 2008
TACTCCTTAACAACTTTCAAAATATAAACCATAAACTGCCCTTTATAATTTTTTATCAACTTCATTTTATCCTCGCTTAAAGTTCCCGTAATCAATCCGTTTTTGTCTATAGAATATGTATCTTCGCCGTATTGCTCAATCACTTTCAAATTATATTTTTTGAAAATACCATTAACCATTTTATTAGTATAGTGCCTAAAATGAAATTTGTTATTATTCTTTTTTATATACATTTTCTCTTCATTTGGAGTTGATAAAAACCAATAGCCGTTATTTTTTATTGCCGATATTATCGTTTCTATAAATTGAATATCGTCTTGTATATGTTCTTTAAATACCATAAAATGTTTTATATCAATTTTTGCTTCAACCATATGACCAAAATTTTTTACTAATTTTTAATGATGTTATGTAAATAGTATTACTTATTTTATTCCCGTTAGAAAGTGGGGATATAGATTTAAAATAATATATATTTATCATCATAGTTAATATTAAAAAATATAACTTTAAATATAAACTAATATCTTAAATACCATCAGGCTTACAAATCTTACAGGCCTCATACCCATTTTTTATTGCTTCGTTCAAATCTACGGCTTCCTTCTCGCCTCGCAAAGTTCGGCAATTTTCAAGATGATATTTTTTACCCGTTTTTGCGATATAAACTATTTTTTCAGTGTCATTAATTTTATTTTCACCTATAGTTTCACTAGAATTTTTAATTTCTGAATTTTCATTTGCTTTATTTTCTTCGCTTTCGTTAGTCGTTTTAATTTCGTTTGTTTTGACTTCGCTTATTTTATCCTCTGTTTTAACTTCATTATTTTTATTTTCTATGGATACTGTTTTGCTTTTTGTTTCGGTAGGTTTTATAGTATTTATTTCTTCTTCCTCATAAACAAAATTATCTGCCTCATCCTCTATAGATTCTGTTTCAATTTGAGATTTTTCATTTTCGCTCGAAGTTTCATTTGAACATTGAATAATTAAAACTGATAGAATAATTAATAAAATAATAAATTTTTTCATAGAAAACCCCTATAATTTAAGATTAATAATATAATTATATTATATTTTGATATTTATATCAAGTGTTAAATTAAAAAATTTATAATTTTTTAAAGTATTTTGAGTATAAAAATATTGATTATTTTACGACCATAGATTTTAGCTAAAAGATATAATTTATTTATACTTAATAAAGCGATTAGAATTTTAATTCTATAATTTGATATCAAGCTAGAGAAAATATTAATCTATTTCTTAATCTTCCACTTCAAATAAGCCGATATAAACTCGTCAATATTTCCGTCCATTACCGAATTCATATTTCCGCTTTCATAACCCGTCCTCAAATCTTTAACTAATTGATAAGGTTGAAAAACATAACTTCTTATTTGATTCCCCCAAGCAATATCCGTTTTCTCGCCCGCTATTTTTTGCTTTTCTTTATCCAATTTTTCTTTTTCAAGTTGATAAAGTTTTGCCTTAAGCATTTTCATAGCCATATCTTTATTATTATGCTGACTTCTTTCAGCCTGACATTGAACGACAATATTCGTAGGAATATGAGTTATTCTTATAGCGGAAGATGTTTTATTAACATGCTGTCCTCCCGCTCCCGAAGCTCTATAAGTGTCTATTCTCAAATCCGCTTGATTTATATCGACTTCAATATCTTCGTCTATATCGGGCATAACGCTAACGGCTACAAATGAAGTATGTCTTTTAGCGTTGGCGTCAAAAGGCGATATTCTCACAAGTCTATGAACTCCTATTTCAGAACGCAAATATCCGTAAGCGTATAAACCTTGAATATAAAAACTTATCTGTTTTATTCCAGCCTCGTCTCCTGGAAGTTCGTCCGTAGTTTCGACAGTCCATCCATGCCTTTCGCAAAATCTCACATACATTCTTGAAAGCATTGAAGCCCAATCGCAGCTTTCAGTTCCGCCAGCTCCAGCGTTTAAAGTTAAATATGCATTTTTGCTATCAAATTCGCCCGAAAATAAATTTTTAGTTTCAAGTTCTTCAAAAACTTTTTGCAATTCTAAACATTCGCTTTCTAATTCCGCTTCCATTTCATTATCGTTTGAGCTTATTGCAAGTTCGGTAAGTTCGCATATATTATTTGAATTTTTTATCAGATTATCAACGGGTTCTATTTTATCAAGCAAAAGCATTCTCTCTTTCATTAATTTTTGAGCGAAAATATTATCACTCCAAAAATCATCTTTTGTTGAAATTTCGTCAATCTCTTTTACTCTTTTATAAATCGATTCTGGGTCAAAGATACCCCCTTAAAATTTCAGCCTGCTCTTTAATATTTGATACTATATTTTTTATCTCTGATAATGTCATATTAATTCCCCAATACTAATAAAATTATTCTTCAATAGGAAGGATTCTCGCTCCATTTGAAGGCTTTACTATATAAACATCGGCATCTCTTCTCGTTTTTTCCTTATATTTTGAATAAAGATTTTCTATAACATTTTCAACTTCAGTTTTCTTAAGAAACATTAAAACTCCTCCGCCAAATCCCGTGCCAATCATACAAACTCCCATAACTCCGTCCATATTTATAGCCTCTTCGACTAAAATATCCAATTCTGCAGTTGAAACTTCGTATAATTTACTTAAACCGTCATGCGTTTTTAGTATTAAATTTCCCAAATCTTTAACAGAGCCTTTTTTAATAGCTTTGACAGCTTGATTGACTCTATCTTGTTCAGCAGAAACATATAAAGCCCTTCGCATCTCTTTATTTTGAAGATTCGATTTTATAAACTCCGCGTCTTTAGGTTTCAAATCGCATAATGATTTTAAGTTTGGTTTTTTCTCTTTAAGTTTTTTAAAAGCGTTATCGCATTCCCTTCTTCTCGCGTTATATTCGCTATCGCTTGAATTTCTTTTTTTATTGCTATTTATAACCGCCATACAATATTCGCCCAAATTAAAATCTAAATATTCATATTCTAAAGAATTCATATTAAAGAAAAATACTTGATTCTCTTTTCCCATAAAAATTGTAGCATGGTCGGTTAAAGAAGTTTTTTGAGATGCAAACTTTTTTTCGCCTTCGTAAGATAATTTAGCTTTTTCTATAGGCTCTATATTAGATAATCCATTTAAATCTAAAATCGCATAAGTTAAGCACGCACATAAAGAACTTGAAGAAGCCAAAGAAGTATTAAAAGGCAAATCGGTATAAACATAAATATCAATGCCCGCGACTTTATAATCTTTTTCAATTAAGCTTGAATATACTCCCTTAAAATATACAAGCCATTCATCTTCTTTAGTTTTTTCCAAATCGTCTAAAGAAAATGATTTTCTCGCCTTAAACGAATGAGCGTAAATATTTACTTTAGAATCAGGACGCTTCCTTGCGACAATATAAGTTCCTCTGTCTATAGCCGCAGTTATAGTATTTCCTCCTGAGTAATCTATAAGCTCTCCGATTACGGTAACTTTTCCAGGGGCGAAATATAATTTAGCTTCGCCTTTGTGTCCGAAGATTTCTCTAAATCTCTCTACTATTTTTAAATGTAATTTAGGTATCATAATTTATCCCATAAAAAATTAATTGAAATATATATTATATAGATAAAAAAATCAATATTAAGTTTTTTATAACAAAACTGTAAAAATGTTGTCATTTATAGTATAAGAAAACCAAATAATTATTAATAAGATTACAAAAATGAACTTATTTAAATTTAGATTAATTCTAAATAGTAAATAAAAAATATTGATAGTAGTAAAGCAATAACAATTTTTTTTAATTTTTTAGAATAAACGCTTGACATCTCCTTAAAAATATTATATAATTACAATAGTCGATTAATTAAATTAAAAATATTTAAATTTTATTATTGACAAAAATTTTAAATGTTGTAAAATATTATTCAATTAAAATAAATAGTTGACAAAATTTTTTAAATATTATAAAATATTGTTAAATTAAATTAATCAATATTGAAAAATTTAAAATAAACTATTGACTAATTTTTTTAATGTTGTATAATTTAATTGTAAAAATATTTGCCGAGAAATCGGTGAGGAAAGTTTGATATGAAAATTACGATAAATAACAATACTGTAAATTTGTTAAGCAAAGCAAAGCAAAGCAAAGCCATAATTATATCTTAAATAATTATTTTAAATTTCTATTTCAAAAATATTTATTACATTTAGTTAAAATCTTTTTAACTTCAATTACTTTCGATAGCTTATCAAGGAAAATTAAAAATCCTTGTTTAGTTATAAATAAAAATTTTTTAACATAAGGAGTATTTTCAATTATGAAAAGACTATATTCATTCTTACTTTTATGCTTTTTGGTTTTAGTATCCTGCGGAGGCTCTTCTAAAGAGGGAAAGGAACAATTAATGGTTTACACTTCTATGAAAGAAGTCATTATTGGAAAGATTAGAGACGAGTTTACGGCGAAGTATCCTAATATCGAATTTGATTATTATTCCGCTGGCGCAGGCAAATTGATGGCAAAAATAGCGGCGGAAAGAGAATCGGGACAATTGAGCGTAGATGTTTTATGGACAAGCGAAATACCAGATTTTTATTCTTTAAAAGAAGAAGGCATTTTAGAACCTTACGCTTCTCCAGAACTTCCTAATGTTGTAAGTCCCGTAGAAGACCCAGATAATGCATTTTCGCCCGCAAGATTAGGAACTTTAGGCATAGTATATAATACTACGAAAATTAAAAATCCGCCTACTTCTTGGGAAGATTTATTAAAACCAGAATATAAAAACGGTTTCGCAATAGCAAATCCCGCTTTATCGGGAACGGCTATGGTTTCTATAGCTTTAATAGAAAAGAATATGGGGTGGGATTATATTAATAAACTAAAACAAAACGGAGCTAAAATGGGACAAGGTTCTGGACAAGTTGTAGACGATACGGCAAGCGGAGATTTGGTTGCAAGCTTGGGAGTGGATTATATAGTTTTAGATAAAATAGCAAAAGGAGCTACTTTAGGTTTTGTATATCCTAAAGAGATGATAGTTATACCAAGCCCTGTAGCCATAATGAAAGGAACTAAAAATCTCGAAGCCGCTAAAAAATTTGTAGACTTTCTTTTATCTTCGGAAGGACAAAAAATAATAGCTTCAAGTTATACTTTGCCCGTTAGAGAGGATGTGGCTATAGATGAAAAATCGGGTTTGGTTCATCCTAAAGAAGCCGTTGAAAGAGCTATGAAAATCGACTATATAGCTTTGAAAGGTGAAAAAGAAAGCATAATTAATCAGTTTACGGAAATAATGAATAAGTAAACTATTATTATTTGAAATTATACCTTATTAATATTTTTAATTTTTTAATGAGGTATAATTTTTATTTTAATTTTGAGAGGATATAATGGCAAATATATTATTTAAAAATGTTTATAAATCTTTTGAAAATAAAGATATTTTAAAAGATTTAAGTTTCGAAGTTAATTCTGGAGAATGTTTTACTATAGTCGGACCTTCAGGATGCGGTAAAACTGTTGTTTTAAGATTAATAGCTGGATTTGAAGTTCCCGATAAAGGTTCTATAAGCATATCGGATAATATTGTCGCTTCGACTAATCCTAAAATATTTATTCAACCTGAAAATAGAAAAGCTGGCGTAGTTTTTCAAGATTATGCCGTATGGCCCCATAAAACCGTTATGGGAAATGTTATATATCCTTTAGAAATTCAAAAAATTGAAAAGAATGAAGCTAAAAGAAGAGCGCAAAAATCTATAGACATGGTTAATTTAACAGGTTTAGAAGACCGTTTACCTTATCAACTTTCTGGCGGACAACAGCAGAGAGTCGCTTTATCGAGAGCTTTGGTTGCAGATAATAATGTTTTGCTTTTAGACGAACCTTTAACAAATTTAGACGCTAATTTAAGAGAAGAGATGCGTTTTGAAATAAAAGATATTCAAAGAAAAACGAATAATACTATTATATATGTAACTCATGACCAAGAAGTCGCGCTTGCTATATCGGACAGAATAGCGGTTATGGATAATAAAGGAAATTTTAGGCAGATAGGAACGCCTATAGAAGTTTATAAAAACCCAATCGACCCTTTCGTTTTTAAATTTTTAGGGCTTGCAAATTTTATTCATTTAAAAATGAAAGACGATAAATTAATCATATTTGAAAACGATAAAGATTTTCCTTATCAATTAAATAAAGAGATAAAAGGAAAAGATAAATTTTTAGCGGCAATAAGACCTATGGATGTAGATATATCTAAAACAGAATCTGAAAAAAGCATTGAAGGAAAAATAGAAAGAACTTCTTTACTCGGAGCTATAATAGATTATAAAATAAATATAGACGAAAATATAAGCGTAAGAAGTCAAATACAAACCGAAGAAGCTCATCAAAACGACTATATATTTAAAGAAGGCGAAAATTGTTTTATAACATTCAACGATATAATTTTTTACGAAAACGATGATGAAATTGAAAAGGAGATTTTCTAATGAAAAAAATAATTGATTTTTTAAAAAATATTAGCGTAGCGCAATTAGTTTTAATTTTATCGATACTTATATTGGTAATTATAGTGGCTGTTCCCGTTTTATTAATATTATTTACGGCTTTCTTTGAAAATGGCAAATTAAATGTCTCTGGAGTAGTAAAAGTATTATCCGATAAAGATACATATTCCGCTCTTTTAAACTCTCTTATAATAGCGATAGGAACTACATTTATTTCGACTTTATTCGGCGTATTCTTTGCTTGGCTTGTGGCAAGAACGGATTTACCATTCAAAAAATTTATGAAGATAATGTTTTTAGTTCCTTTTATGCTTCCTTCTTTTATCGGAGCTTTAGCTTGGAAAATATTATTATCGCCAAATGCAGGATATATAAATAGATTATTTGTAAAGATATTTAATTTATCTTCGTCTCCTATAGATATAATGACTATGGGAGGAATAATAGCTATCGAAAGTATGTATTTATTTCCTTTTGTATTTTTGCAAGTTACAAGCGCGCTTGAGAGAATGGACCCTACTCTTGAAGAATCGGCAAGAATATCTGGAGCGGGACTTTTCAAAATAACTACAAAAATAACATTGCCTTTGGTTTTGCCAAGCATATTGGCTGGAGCTTTGCTTGTGGCTTTATATTCTTTGGCGCATTTCGGAGTTCCCGCAATATTAGGCACTGAAAAAGGAATATATAATATCCCTACTAAAATTTACGAAAGAATATACGCTTCGGCTGGAAGTTTTTCCGCTATAAGAATAGGAACTATATTATCAACAATTCTAGTTATATCGGCTGCATTAATTTTAAAAGCTCAAAGTATGTTATTAAAAAGAGGAAAATTCCAAATCATAGCGGGAAAAAGTATGCGCCCTGTGGTTTTAAAACTCAGAGGATTAAAAACTCCTTTATTTATTTTCTGCATAATTTACATAGGAATAACGGTTATACTTCCGACAGTTACAATATTTTTTATAGGCGGACTTAAAACTTACGGGCTTTCTATATCTTTAGAAAGTTTAACTTGGGAAAATTATATAGAAATATTTAAATGGAAAATGACTAAAGACTCTATAATAAACAGCATATATTTATCTTTATCATCCGCATTTGTCACGATGCTTGTCGGAGTTATGATATCTTATGTTATTGTAAAAATGAAAGTTAAAGGAAAATTTATAATAGAGTTTTTAGGAGTTTTGCCTTTCTCTTTGCCTGGAACGGTTATAGCTTTAGGCGTTATACTTACTTGGAGCGGAAGATTCGGAATAAATTTATATAATACGGCGGGAATTATATTTGTTGCCTACATTGCAAGATATATGGCTTTTTCTTTAAAGTCAAATTCGGCGGCTTTAGAGCAAGTTTCTGATTCGCTTGAAGAAGCTTCGAGAGCATGCGGAGCTACGCATTGGCAAACTCTTAAAAATATAGTTCTTCCGTTAGTAAGACCAGGAATGATAAGCGCATTTTTCTTAATATTCTTGCCCGCTTTAAGAGAACTTACGACTTCGGTTTTATTATACGGACCAAAAACAAGAACTATAGGAGTCGCAATTTACGCGTTAAACGAAGACGGAGAGACGGTTAGAGCCGCCGCTTTAGCTTCGGTGACATTGGTTATTATATTTTTAGCCGAAAGTTTGATTCGTTATTTTATATCTAAACTTCAAAAGCAGGAGCAATAAAATGTCATTAAAATTAATAAATATAACAAAAAACTTTAATAAAGTTGTAGCCGTTAATAAACTTAATATAGAAGTAAATCAAGGAGAATCTTTTTCGTTTTTAGGACCTTCAGGCTGCGGTAAAACAACTACTTTAAGAATGATAGCGGGATTTGAAGATATAGACGATGGAGAGATAATAGTTGACGATAAATTATTTTCTTCAAGCTATAAAAAATTCTATTTGCCGCCAGAAAAAAGAGATTTTGGCATGGTATTTCAAGCTTTTGCAGTTTGGCCACATTTAAAAGTTTGGGATAATGTCGCTTTTCCTTTGGCTATTAAACATATTGACAAAATAGAAATAGAAAAAAGAGTAAATAACGCTTTAAAGCATACAAATTTAACCTATGCAAAAGACCTTTATCCTTCGACTCTTTCGGGAGGAGAACAACAGAGAATAGCTTTAGCGCGTGCGGTTGCAACCAATCCTAAAGTAATGCTTCTTGACGAACCTTTATCTAATCTCGACCCTAAATTAAGAGAACAGATGCGTTTTGAAATAAAAGATTTGCAAAAACAATTCGGTTTTACCGTAATATATGTGACTCATGACCAAGCGGAAGCTATGGCTTTATCCGATAGAATATTAGTTATGAATTTTGGAGTATTGCAACAACTCGACACGCCTTTAAATGTTTATAATAATCCTATAAATAGATTTGTATTTAGTTTTATAGGCTTATCGAATTTTATTCCCGTAATATTTAAAAACGGAAAAATATTTATAAAAAATCATGAGATAGCGGGAAATATAGAAGTAAATATTCCTGAAAATTATGATAGAATCGACACTTTGGCATGCCGACCAGGAGAAATAGATTTTGTCTCTTCAGGCGGAATAAAAGGAATTATTCATAGAAGCACTTATTTAGGCGATATGGTTGATTACTCAATAAAAGTTGTGGGAAGCGAAGAGAGTGGCGAAGATATTTTTATCAGAGTTCAAAAACCTTCAAGAAAATATATTCTTAAAGACGGAGAAAATTGCCAATTATTAATAAAAAGAACATTATGGTATGGAAAAGACGATTAAAAAATTTCTATAAATAAAAGAGCGTCCGATATAAATGAACGCTCTTTATTATTAGATTATTTTATTTTTCAAAAACCAAGCCCTCTTTACCTTTTACAATCTTTATACTGTCGCCTTCAAAATATTTTCCTGCAAGAATTTCTTTTGCAAGAGGATTTTCAATATAATTTTGTATCGCTCTTTTCAAAGGTCTTGCTCCAAATTGAGCGTCATAACCTACATCGGAAATAAACTCTATCGCCTCGTTTGAAACTTCCAAATTTATTCTTTTGTCTTTAAGTCTTTCCGCTAATTTTTCAATTTGATTTTTCACTATGGCGTTAATATATTTTTTATCTAGTCTAGTAAATGTTATTATTTCGTCTATTCTATTTAAAAATTCAGGACGAAAAGAAATTTTTAAAAGCTCGTTAATTTTTTCTTTTATGCTACTCATATCTTTAGTTTCAAGTATCAAATCCGAACCTAAATTACTAGTCATTATAATTATAGAATTTTTGAAATCTATAACTCTTCCTTGTCCGTCCGTTAATCTGCCATCGTCCAAAACTTGAAGTAAAACATTAAAAACATCGGGATGCGCTTTTTCAATTTCGTCAAATAAAATAACGCTATAAGGTCTTCTTCTAACCGCTTCCGTTAATTGTCCGCCTTCGTCATAACCTACATATCCTGGAGGCGCTCCGATTAATCTGCTTACAGAAAATTTTTCCATATATTCGCTCATATCTATTCTTGTTAATGATTTTTCATCGTTAAAAAGAAAATCCGCTAAAGTTTTTGCAAGTTCCGTCTTTCCAACTCCCGTAGGTCCTATAAATAAAAAACTTCCAAGCGGTTTATTTTCATCCGAAAGTCCCGCTCTATTTCTTCTTATCGCATCGGCAACGGAATTTATAGCTTCGTCCTGCCCTATAACTCTTTTATGCAAAACATTTTCAAGGCTTAAATATTTTTGTTTTTCGCTTGCAAGCATTTTACTTACGGGAATTCCTGTCCAAACTGAAATTACTTGAGCTATATCGTCTTCTGAAATTTCTTCTCTCAATAATCTTTTATCTTCATTGTCTTTTGAATTTTCAAGATTCGCTTCTTCTAATTTTTTTGTAAGTTCGGGAATTTTTCCGTATTTAATTTCGGCGGCTTTTGCTAAATTTCCTTCTCTCGTATATTGAGTTTCTTTTATATTTAATTCTTCCAATTCTTCTTTTAATTTTCTTATCTCTTCTATTCTCTTTTTTTCATTATCCCATTGAAGTTTCATGCCGTTTCGCTCTTCTACGATTTCCGATAATTCTTTTTCTAATTTTTTAAGTCTATCTTTTGACGCCGCGTCATTTTCGTTTGAAAGCGCTTGTTTTTCAATATTAAGCTGTAAAATTTTTCTTTCAAGTTGGTCTAATTCCGTAGGTTGACTTTCTATTTCTATTTTTAATTGACTTGCAGCTTCATCAACCAAATCTATTGCTTTATCGGGCAAAAATCTATTCGTTATATATCTATTTGAAAGAACTGCAGCCGCAACCAAAGCCTCGTCTTTTATTCTAACGCCATGATGCACTTCGTATTTATCTTTAAGTCCTCTTAATATCGCTATCGTATCTTCAACGGTTGGCTCTTTACAATAAACTTGTTGAAATCTTCTTTCAAGCGCCTTGTCTTTTTCTATATATTTTCTGTATTCGTCTAAAGTTGTAGCGCCAATCGCTCTCAATTCTCCTCTCGCTAATGCAGGTTTTAAAAGATTTGAAGCGTCCATCGAACCTTCGCTAGCTCCCGCTCCTACTAAAGTATGAAGTTCGTCAATAAATAATATAATATCTCCTTCCGATTTTTCTATCTCGCTAATTACCGCTTTTAATCTCTCTTCAAATTCTCCTCTAAATTTCGCTCCCGCAACCAAAGCGCCCAAATCTAAAGCGAGTAACTTTTTATTTTTCAAACCATCGGGAACATCTTGAGAGACAATTCTTCTTGCAAGTCCTTCTACTATAGCCGTTTTTCCAACTCCAGGCTCTCCTATAAGAACGGGATTATTTTTTGTTCTTCTTGATAAAACTTGCATAACTCTTCTTATCTCTTCATCTCGTCCGATAACAGGGTCGATTTTTTCAGCGCTCGCTAAAGCCGTTAAATTTCTGCAATATTTTTCTAAAGATTGCATTTTCGCTTCAGGGTCTTGACTGTTAATATTTTGATTTCCTCTTAAAGATTTTATAGCGGATAGAACTTCTTTTTTATTTATTTTATTATCTCTAAGCATTTTGCCCGCTCTATTTTCCGCATCGACTAAAGCTAAAAATATATGCTCCGTTGAAACATATTTATCTTTTAAAGCCGTAGCTTCTTTTTCAGCTTTTGCCAAAACTTTTCCCGCATTTGTAGATAAATGAAGTTGAACATTTTCTCCCAATACTTTAACATTTTCATTAACTAATTTTTGAGTTTTTTCTATTAAAGAATTAACGGGAATTCCTATTCTCTCTAAAAGAGGCTTGATTAAACCGTCTTCTTGTTTTAATAAAGCTAAAAGCAAATGCTCGCTTCCTATTTCAGAATGGTCATAGCCATTTGCAATATTCGCCGCTTCGTTTATAACCTCTTGGGCTTTTATAGTATATTTATTATAATCCATAATTATATCTCCAATTCTAATTTAATTTATAATTTTACTTTTTAAACTGTATGAAAATAAAACTGTAAAAAAGTATAGATACGATACATAATATAATCGATTTTTTTAAAGTAGTATTATTTTATAACATATAAATTATAGAATATAAAATTGATGTTTAATAATGATATTTTTAGTTCTTAAAATATTCTGTAGTGATTAATAATTTTTTTATTTTAGTTTAATTTACTATTGCAATAAAATTAAATTAATAATATAATTATTTATTATTTTAATTAAAATTAATAAAATTAAAAGATTGATTATTAAATTTTGGAGAATATAAAATGAAAAAAGATATACATCCACAATATTATGAAACTCAAGTAAGTTGCGCATGCGGAGCTAATTTTAAGGTTCGTTCCATTCAAAAAGATTTGCATGTCGATATTTGTCATAATTGCCATCCATTTTTTACGGGCAAACAAAAAATTCTAGACACTGCAGGAAGAGTGGATAAATTTAATAAACGATACGGTATTAAAAAGCAATAATGTAAATTTCTTTATTCGTGTTTCAAAGTCTATAAAGCTTCTTTAAGATTCTTTATAGGCTTATTTCATTTATCTTAAAAATATTATAATAAAACTAAAATTTTAAAATAAAATTCCGAAAATAATTAAGTGAATAAATTATTAGGAGGGTTAAACATGGAAGTGAACTCTATTTATTCATCTAAAATGTTTCCTTTGACTAGGCATATGCGTAGTGCGGGGTTAAATGTTTATAATTCTGCTCAATTAAGCGATAAAATAGCAAATATTATATCGAAAGAGCAAAATAACAGTATAGGGAATGTATTGGATGTATATGTTTAATTATCATTAAAAAGTCTAGTTATATAATTTATATAGCTAGACTTTATTATATTATGCATTTTCTTCTAAACTCTTGCAACCATATCTCCGAATTCTTTTTTACAATTTTCTATATATTTTTTTATTTCGTCTAAAGTTGGCATAAATGAGGAACATCCATGACTTGCGACTAATAAAGAAGCCGATGCGCTGCCATATTCTAAAGCGTCATAAATATCTATTCCTTCAAATATTCCGTAAAGAAATGCCGAAGCGTATCCGTCTCCGCCTCCAAAAGATTTTAATTTATCTATAGGAAAAGGTTTTATAGTATAGTTATTGCCGTCTTTTGTATAAGCGGTAGAACCGTCTTTACCATGTTTTATAACTACTATAGAAGCCTTTCTACTATGATAATATTTTGCAATTTCTTCGTCCGTAAAATTAGAACCAAATAACGAAGAAGTTAATTCATATTCTTCTTTTGAACCTAATATAATGCTTGATTCGTTTGCAACTATAGAATAGTAAATTGATATTTCATCTTTGTTTTTCCAATTATATTCTCTATAATCTATATCAAATATTATTGGAGTATGAGTTTTATTTGCAAGCATAAGAGCTTTAAGAGATGCTTCTCTTGAAGGAGATTGAGCTAAAGCCGTGCCTGATATTAATATCGCTTTGCTTTTCTTAATGTATTCTTCGTTTATATCTTCAACTTCTAAAGATAAATCCGCTATTTGATTTCTATACATTAAAATACTGCTTTCATCTTTGCTTAAAATTTCTGTAAAAGTTAAACCGAGTTTTTCTCCGTTTTTAGCTCTTTTTATATTTGAAGTATCAACGGATTCTTTTTTGAATGTCTCTATACAGAAATCTCCAAAAGCATCGTCCGAAACTCTTGAAATAAATCCTATTTTTTTACCGAGTCTTGAAAGCCCTATCGCTATATTCGCGGGCGAGCCTCCTAAATATTTTATAAAGGTTTCGCATTCGGATAAACTTTTATAATAGTCTTTAGGATTTAAG
>ULXC01042149.1_pt1 | contig 13291 bp, 8 predicted proteins | sample 1960721 | NCBI WGS metagenome assembly ULXC01 (sample SAMEA4835822, study PRJEB28245) | human gut metagenome | biome: gut microbiome; material: fecal sample | place: Denmark | collected 2008
TGTAATTTCATTATCGCGAACCGATACACCGTTTGTGGTGCAGGCTACCTCTGCATGTTTGGTATGCAGATCATCGGCATAGAACGCAAGCTTCACCTCGCGACCATTTTTGCCGGTCAGAGTGGCGGCAGAGGAATTATAGAGGGTCATGCGCACCGTGCGCTTGCCGGCACTCTCCGCAATCACTTCCATTTGCGAGATTCCAATGTCGGGATAATCCAGATACACTGTGCCTTTTTCGTTGATGCCGCTGGTAGCGGTGATGGTATAGCCCGGGTTGGTCACGTGGTTCCCCACATGGTGCCAGACGGTAAGGGTGGTGCTTTCATTTGGCAGCAGTGTTTCCGTAAGGGTGGCGGTTTCCCCGCTGCCAATGCTGACCTTTAGGTTTGTCACATCATTCAGCCCGGTGTTGCGGATGGTAAAGCTAATAGGTGTCAGGCTGTTCAGCGCCAGCGTTGCATAATCCACACCGATCTGTTCCACTTCCACCGCATCGGTGACAAAATCAGAGGTAGCGGTATAGAGGTTCGTTTTCTCACCCGGAACGGTCACGCCGCCGATTACCTGCGGGTTTTCATCGTCATAGAAGGTGGCCTGAATGACAGCCTGCGCCTGATTGCTGCCGCTGACATAGGCATCAAAGTGGTCAGCCAGCGTGCGATCCGGCAGCTCTGCCAGTTCCAATGGTGCGGAGAGAGTATAGGTATTTGTGGCATAGCGCAGCTTGGCCGCCTTCAAAATGCCGTGATCTACCGCGCCGTTGACGTCATTGACAGTCTCATTCCAGACGATGGTAAGATCATTGAGGCTGCGATGATCCCTGCTGAGGGAAGCGAAGCGGAAGTCTCCGCCCACGACGGCGTTGCCGCTGTTAGTCAGGGCAGACAGAGAGCCAGGGAAACTGTTGGACATGGTGCCACTGCCGTCCACAGCCAACAGCTGGATATCGCTGCTGCCGTCTCGGACACTGTGCCAACCGATGACAAATCGGTCATCCCCGCTGCCGAAGTTGGCTGCAACGACCTGAGGGTTTTCGTCAAGATTGCTGTCACGGGTCGCCAGCATGGCTGTACCGGGAGTTCCGTCAGCAGCCACGGTACAATAGGCGATCTCGTAGGCGGAGGTATCTCCGGTTCCGCTGCGGTCCAGCGAGTAAACCGCCATAGCGGTTCCGTCGGGCAGCATGGCCGCATGCAACGCCTTCACTCTGCCAGTAGCACCGTTATAAAGCATTTGGGCATTGCTCCAGTCGCCGTTACTGCTGTCATAGCAACTGTACATGATACAATCTCTGGTCGTGAAGTTCAGCAAGTTGCTGCCCTGCGTACCAGGATCTGGGGTGTAGACGCTGCGCCAGAACACGATGGCCTTGCCGTCGCCGCCCACTGCCGTGACTGGTGCCAGATCCGGCGTGCCGTCGTTGGTTAGGCGGGTGGAAGTCCAGGTTGTGCCGTTATAGACGGACACTACGATCTCCGTGCTGTTCATCAGCAGGTTTTGCTCTTCCAATGTCACTGGATCACCGGCATTTTTACCCGGCAGGTCGGTGCCCATGCGAACCCAAGCAGCCGCCGCGAAGCTGTCAGTACCGGACAAAGAAACGCTCGTGTCGCCGTAGCCGGAGAATCCTGTAGGATTGTCAATTTTGCTGGAGACAGAATAGCCGCTGCCATTGAGGGTGGAGAAATGTGCCCGGCTGTCGTAAATACTGCTGCTGTTGCCGTCGTTGATGTAGGCCAATACCTTCCCGTCATCGCTGAGCTGTGGATAGGATGTTGGGTTGGCATTGGTCTGGATGTTTTCCAGTCCACTGGTGGAGTTCAGAGAGAACAGTCTCATCCGCTGCTGGGGCTGGCCCCAAGTACGGGCATATTGCTCCAGATAGTCCCGGCTTTGGAGCGTTGCACTTCCAGAAGCCACCTGCATTCCGCTCTGGGCCGCCGCCATCCGCAGCGAGGCAAGGCTCAGCCCACTGGTGGCGTTATTCCAGTAGTTGTCGATTGTTTTCCAGTCATTAAAAGTCTTGGTGCCTCCAAGGGTTCCGGAGGCGATCACCGCCTCGTAGGAGATAAACAGGAAGCTGGCCACAAATTTGATTCCCACTTCGCTTTGGATTCCCAGGGCCTGACCGTTGATCTGGCGCTTTGTCTCGTCGGCAAGATAGGTGCGGGAAAGGAACTTATTCTGACTGTCCACATCCAAATTGCCGAATAGACCGATCTTCAGCGCCACGACCGAATAGTCAAAGCCAATGCCGCCAAACGCGTGGACATAGGCGTTGATACGCAGCGTGGTCAAAAAGTCATTCACTGCCGTGGCCGTAGGATCACTCCAGGCAAGCTCTGTACCCTCGCCCTGCTGACCGTAGCGCACTGCGGTACGGAAATCCAGCTGAATGGCACCACCCAGCTCAAAGGTTGCTGTCAACGGCACGGGGCCAGCCATGGCGTTCACGCTGAATGTGAAGCCCACGCCAACGCCGGCGGTAAAGCCACCGCCTACGGTGAAAACCTCCCACTCCTTTTTTTCGGCGTTATAGCGGATTTCCGCTTCGTAAAAGCCCTCCAACTGCAAGTTGAGATCCGTGTTGGTGACCTTGCCGGCCATGGAGTTGGCTTTGTACTCTCCCTTAGGATTATAGGTACCCTTGGCCATCTGGCTCAGATCTCCGGTCCCGGGCACGCCCACTTCCAGGTTCTGCGTCAGCACATTCGCACCCAAGGCCACGCCGTCCTCAGAATAGTCCATGTCCTCCATCTCCAGCGTATTGTACCCGGCCCAAATCATGGCACGGAACACGGAAGGATCTTCGCTAGGGGTGATAATCATTTTGAACACGGATGTGTCCACCGGACCGCTCAGATCATCCAGCCGTCCAGTCAGCACCTTGAGAATGTTACTATCGCCCACTCCGCCAAAGTCAACGTCATTCACTCCACTGGAGTCCTTCATCGTCAGCAGAATACCGGTGACGCGGTCATCCTCTGTCACCTTGGGAACTCGGGTCAGATCAACGACCCGGAATGGCATTATTTTCTCTTGCAACAGGCTGCCGTTCAGGCTCAGCTGCGTTTTCATACCTACATCCTTGCCGTCGGCAATCCATCCGGAGGTGGTCATGGTGGCCTCTGTGAGGGTCAGATCGTTTTCCGCTACAGGGATGGATGAGAATGGGTATTGTTTGGTACTGCTGCTCTGGGTGGCAGGAAGAATGCCGTATTCGTCCGCCAGCTTGAGACTGTAATTCTTCGCATTGGCAATCTTCTCGCCCCAGAGGAACATGGTGGTGTGCAGGGTTGCTGTTTTAAAGCTGCTGTTAGGGCCAATTTTTCCAGTCGAGTTGCGGACATCCACCTTCTGACCGTTGGCAAGACCGTAATCAACGCTTTGCGCCACAATGAAGGGTTTGTTTTCCTCCCCCTCCGGCACGCGCTCCAGAGAGACAACGCCCTCTGCGGTGCGCATTACATCGTCCACGCCCAGCTTGCCGTTGACGGTCAGCAGCAGCGGATAGTACTTGTCGCCGTCAATTGCGCTGATCTCCAGAATGTACTCCAACTGATCCAGAGCGGAAAGCGCCGTGGTAGTGCTCTCGCCCTTTTCGGCTGACCAGAACTGGGTGGAATCCAGATAGACGGTTATATTTCCCGCCGCATCCGTGGTATAGGTGTCGCCGGTGATGCCGCTGACAAGGGCTCCTGCCCTGGAGCCCAGCAGAGCTGTCTCGCAGTAGCCTCCGTTTTTATAAACGCCACCGCGAACGGTCACCGTTTTGTTCGCCAGAGGATTACCGCCAGGCGTGATGAGCGTCACAGATGCCCGGGCGACTCGACGAAGGCTGAAGGTATTCAAGGGATAAAGCTGCAGTTTTGTGGCATCCCGCTCGCCGGAACGCAGATTTTCTTTATAGATGGTACCTAAATAAATATCCTCGCCGGAGCCAGACCGCAGAGACACCTCACTGGCGATTCCGTTGGGTTCGTAAAGCGCCAGCACGCCTTCACTGTTGGTCGTGACCGTTTTAGGCACACCTTTGCCGTCGGTGTATTGCAGCGTTGTTTCCGCTGCAGGCGTCAACTGGAAGAGATAGAACTTATTTTGCAGCGTTTTCGCTGTCACCTGTACGTCGGCACGCATGCCCGTGGCGGCATGGGTAGCCGTGACGGTTGCGGTGCCGTTGGCCAAGGCAGACAGTGCCATTTTGGTTTCGGGAAGGTAGGAATCAAAGGAGAAGTTCCTGATGTCCTCATACAATCCTCCCTGCTTGTAGTTGACGGAAATGGCATTGCTGTTGCTGGAGAGCCACCGGATGCCGTCTTTAAAGGAGTTCCATCCGTACTCGTCATAGTTGATGCCTATGTACTCGATCAGCCCCAACTCCTGGCGCAGCTGCAAAATTTTAGCTGTATCGGTGGGCAGGTTGCCGCTGACCTTCGAGGTATTGTCCATGTTCAGCTTAGAAATCGTGTTTCCTTTGTCGTCCAGCACCTTCAGTGCGTCGGCATCGTAGACATACAGTGGGAAGGAGTCGGTGCTTGGAGATTCCTCACCAGGATTCTCCACGCTCAAAACCACTTGATAGGTGTCCTTTAGATTGCCGGCTTTCACACTCTGTAATGGCAGGGAGAAGCTTCCGGAGGTACCGAATAGGCGCTCTCTGGCCACCTCTTGGGTGTTTTTGTCCTCTGTGACCCGGGTAATGGTCAGTGTGGCCGGTTGAGAGGCGCCGTCAGTGGCGTTTTTCACCGACCAGTCGATATTGACGGCGACGTCGGTATCCTTGAGGTAAATGCTCTGGGGCGGTGTCAGCTTGGCCGTGGCAGGTGGTGCCTGCACGATGATCCAGGCAAGTGCCGACAGGCGGACGTTCTCACTCTCGGCGTTGGGGTGCGGCATGGATACCAATACCGTGTAGGCAGGGGTATTGCCGGTGGAGAGCTTGGAGAGCACATTCTCCTTGATCCGCACGCTGTTTTTATCCTTGCTGGCTGTATAATAAGTCGCAACGGGATTGAGGCCGCTCAGCGCCGCCTTATTCTCATAATTACCCTCATACAGGTCAATCCTGTACTTAAACTCTTTATTCGGTGCCATCAGCGCGGCGTTGGAGCTCCACAGTACGGTGGCGGGCTGATTTACCCGCGTCACGATGGACGAGCCGCCGGGAATCACCAGTGCCAGGGAATCGCCTGCCGTCACGGTATAAGGCTTTGACTCACCCGTCACATCATCGGCAGTGTCCTCAGTCCCGTTGTCCGCCGTAAAGGTAAAGGTGACGGCTCCCACCTTGGTTCCTGTGGTGGCAACAACGCCGGTATCCTCGTTGATGGTGGCAATGAGCGTGTCACTACTGCTCCATTTACCGGTGGTGTAGCTTGCCTGCTCACCGTTTTCCCCAAAAACCTCAGCCTTAAGCGTAGGGCGGGTGGTTTCGGCGAGGGAAATCGTATAGTCGGCGTCATTCGCTTCCTGGGCGATGGTCACCGTGTGCGCGGAAACTTTCTTTGCCACCGTGAACTGCCGGGTCAGGGGAAGCACATTCACCCAGTTAGGAGCGTCTTTCGTGCCCTCGTTGGCCTGCAGCGTCACCGTGTAGGTGCGCGTGTAAGCCGCGGGTGCGATTGCATAGTCGCTAATGGTGAAGGCTTCCTTCTCTGTGTCCAGATAGACCTGCAGATGGATTGGTTCAACCGTGGAGTCGTACCTCAGTTCGAGGCGGAAAGGGGCTTCCTTCGGCTCTGTTCCTTCCGGGGTGTGATAATTGCTGTATACGGTCTTGTAGGAGTCCTGCTCCATGTTGGCGTTCATCGTGAACGATGCCTTGCCGGTGGCGTAGGTGGCCGTCAGTGCGGTGGGAGCGTTGCGCATCAAGACGCTCTCCAGCGTAACGTCGGTAATCGGCTCGCTTGGATATTGTGTGGTATCCAGCGTATGACCGAAAACATCTTTCACACCGGTCATACCATTGACGGTGACCGTGGTGCCATCCGCATCCTGAACTGGGTACCAGAGCATTGCCGTGACGCCGTAGTCGTTCATGGAAAGCTCAGCGGCGGTATACTCTTTGCCATTGATGGCCACGCGGGCGTTTCTAAGATCCACGAACTCGTTAAAGGTAACTGTGATGGGCACATGCTGTCCGCTGGCATAGGTTCCCGCCGTGGCCGTGACGCTTTGAATGATGGGGGCGTCCGAGTCCAACAGCTTGGCGGTGACGTTGCTGGTCTTGGCGGTGGTGGTGGAATTTTGGATATCTCTATTTACATTCTTCAGAAACAGTTGGAAGGGCAGATAGTACTGCTGTGCCCTTCTGTTTTGCGTGGTAGACTGCAGGGAGATGCTGACCGTACTGCCCTTGTTAATCGTACAGTCCAGCGCTTTCGTTCTGTCGCCGCTGAGATTCAGAGCTGTTCCATCGAGCTTGTACTCCGTCAGATAGAACGGGGCATAGTGTTGTGTGGTACTATTATAGCCATACGGCGCAGGGCCAGTATAGGCAGCTACATCGGTACTCCAGTCAAACTTGATGCTGGCGTCGATTTGGTATGGCTGATGAAATGGGGAGGAGCCGCTGGAAAGCACCGAGTTGCGGGCACCCTCCAAAATTCCGATGGTATTGCTTAGCGCAACGAAGTCCGGATTGTCGGCACCGTTGGCGACAGTGTATTTTTCTGCCAGCAAAGGAATAAACAAATCATCATATAATACGGTTGTATTTTTGAGTTCTCCCTCATAGTTCGGCGCAGTCATTGACGTTTTTATTGCGGGGACGCCAACCGTCTTTTTTAGCTTGAGCTGACAGTGGTCGGCATAAGCGGCGCCGTCATAGAACACCAGATTTTCCGCATCGTAAAATTCGATCATCCCCAACAGGTCGCCATAGGAATAAGAATCCTTGAGCCAGTCTGGGTTCCCTCCTCTGGTTGTAACCTCGACAGTGATTTTACAACCACCTAAACTGTAAGATTCGCCTACGTCATAGGCCAGCCTGTAGGACCCGTCGCTTTGCTTGACCCCACTCGTCTTGCCTATCGAGACCTTCACATCGGTGATATACTCGCTGAGCTGGCCTTTTTGAATGCGGTAGGAAAAGCCGGCCGGTTTTCCGCGGTATACAGTAAAAGTCCCGGAGCTCCAGCTGTTGTTTGCGGAAGCCCCCAGCGTTTGGCTCATCATGCCGCTCATATCCACCGTCTCAACGCCCACAGGCGCTGTGGCAGAGGCGGAATACTGCAAACTGATGCCCTGCAGCTCCAGCTGCTCCATCAGGCTATTGAGATTCTCCAGGGCTTCCCCGGTAAACTCCTTGTCGGAGAAATAGGTGTCCTTGATCCGCTGCAGCTCCTGTTCGATTTGGATCATAGTCTTCAAATCGCCCAGCGCCACCGGAGTCCCATCCACGTCGGCTATACGGGTGAGATCCGTGGCGGGATTTTCCAGCTGCTCCATGACAGCCGCCAGTGTCAACACCTGGCCGTCCAGCGTGATGGTTTGATCCACCTTTAAATTGCCGGCTTCATCCAGCAGCCCCAAAGCGTTCAGCATGGAAAGCACTTGGTCGCTGCTACCGCCGGTCAAGGCGGAGAGCTGCTCCAAAATCTCCTGATTTTCCTCAGGTGTGTTGCCCAGCGAATCGCTCACCGCAGCAAACGCAGTTGTCGGCAGCATGGTCAGCACCATGCAGCATATAAGTAAGATACTGAGTATTCGTTTTTTCATTGGATTTTCTCCTCCTTTTCGTGTCGTGCGGGCTTATCCGCTCCGCCTTTTCTACGATTTTCTCTGTTTCTAAGCCGAAAGCACAGCGCAGTGATGACCGCCGCCGCGGCAAAGAAAACGACGCCCACCAGCACATAGCCGCCTGCGTCCTCCCGCAGCAGCATCGCACCGAAGCTGCCCCATGCGGCGGTCTGTCCATGCACTACAAATGCGTCCGCCGCCTGCATCAGCACCGCGAACAGCAGCATACACGCGGCACTCAGCCCATAGATGCCGCGCCGCTGCCTTCGGCGATTGTTTTCTCGCACCCGCTGTTTGACGAGTGCAACCCGTCTTGCGGTATCGTACATATCGTTTGAACCTCCTCTCTGGATTCTTTGAAATGCGGCTTAAAAACCCTTTCACTTATATAGGTACAAAAAATCGAAAAAACTCTCACCCAAAACGCAAAATTTTTCAAAAAAAATTGAGAGCCGCCAAAAAGCAGCTCTCAGGGAGTGGATATTCGATTATTGCTTCCGTGATAATCGGAAAACGGATAGCCTTCCTGCCGCCACCAGCAGCACCGGCAGGGCGTAGGCGATGTACTGCGCCGCGCCGCCGTAGGCGATCAGCAGATTATAGATGGCGTGGAAGGTGATGACCGCGCCCAGCAGTCCGCAGGTGCCCGCGACCTTCAGCCACGTCCGCCGCCATGTGTAGGCAAGCCCGCCGCCCACAATCAGGCCGCAGAGGACGTGCATGGCTCCCGTGCCGAAGCCCCGGAAGAAGATGAAGGAGAAGCGGTCAGCGCCGTTCTGGATGAGATAGCACACATTTTCAAAGGTGGCAAAGGCGAGGGCAACCGTGATGGCGGCAGCCTTGATTTTATCCCCCTCCGGCTCAAACACCAGCAGATAGAACACCAGCGGCAGCAGCTTCATCATTTCCTCCACCACCGGCGCAATCTCCGCCGTGGCGGCAAGGGCATCCGCCTGACACACCGCCGCGAGAAAGGTGTTGATATAGGCCGAGAGCAGACACACCCCCATTCCGGCAATGCAGAACAGGAATAAGCGTAGCTGCCGCCTGCCCATGCACAGAGCGGCCACCAGCAGGGGAGATACCATGCAGAGGAAGATGTTTTCAATATAGGTCATGCTTCCACCGCCCTTCTCGTGGCGGGTAGCAGCCCCAGAATCGCAAACGTCAGCAGCATATCGCACCAGAAGGTTGGGCTGGTCGGTGAGGTATCCGGTCAAAAGCAGCCCGCCGTCCAAAGCAGATACTCTGCGAACGCAAAGCACAGCACGCCGATGTGAAACCACCGCATATTCCGTGCCGCGCCCATCTGCGTTTTCGCATAGGCAAGCCCTCGAATGGCGCAGAAGGAGAGCCATATCATCATGCCGCACCAGATCAGGTTAGAGAGAATGTCTCCGAAAGTGCAGTAGAATGCCAGCAGCGGCACGCCGAACGCAAGCGCAAGCCATGCCCTTCGGCAGCGGAAACTGCGCTCATTTGTTCCGGTCAGCGTGGCCTGCAAAATACGCAGGAAAATTACGCTGGCCACCCAGCCGAACTCCGACACATAAAAAACCCGCGGTGTGGTATCGAACAGCAACAGATACAGCGTCCAGTAGAGTGCACCGAGGGCAAAGCAGCCGTAGAAGCACAGCAGCATAAAATACGCCTGCCTGCGGCTTTTCCGGTAGGATATGCCAGAAAGCAGTGCACCGACGAACGTGGTCAGTAATTGCAACAGGTTCTCAATCAGCTCCATGCGCATTCTCGCTTTCCTTATCCTGCCGGTCCTCATGATTCATCTGCCGCAGCCGGAAGCACAAAATAGTCACGCACACGCCGAGAAGAAAGGCCAGCAACCCGATAACAATGTATCCCAAAGCCGCGCCGCTGTGAAAGATGCTTGCCGCCGTTTCAAAGCCGGAGTAGTCGCCGGTCTGGATTTTCACGACAATACCGGGCATGGCGAGGGACGCACCTATGAGCAGCACAAGGCACGCCACCACAGCGGAAGCCATGGTAATCGTATTGCGCCGCAGCCGTTTCTCCCGCTCAATTTTGGCGATGCGCCGCTTTGTCTCCGCGACGCGCTCTTCATAACTCCGCATTTGTGATTCCCTCCCGTTCTAAGAGCCTTCGCAGGCTTTTCTTTCCGCGATACACCATGTTGGTGATCTGTTTTACCGTTTTTTCCGTGACCTCCGCCGCCTGTGCGTAGCTCATATCCTCAAAATAGGTGAGATAGAGGACTTCCCGATAGTCCGGATTCATTTCGCTCATGCAGAAGTGCAGAATGCGGTTTCGCTCCTCCGTCCGGATGACCTCCTCCGTCAGCAGCCGTCCGTCCGGCTCGTTGGTCAGTGCATCAAGGCTGAACAGCGGCTTTCGTTTGCTCTTATGGCGCAGTGCCATGTGCCGCGCCGCCTTATAGAGATACGCCTTGAAGCCGCCGTCCCGGATGCGGGGTTTTTTCGTGAACAGATAGGCAAAAACGTCCAGCATCAGCTCTTCGGACTCGTGAACGTCGTGCAGATATCCGTCGATATATAGGGTCATGGGGTCGCCGTATTTTTTCATCAGGGCATTGAGCCCTTCGTCGTCGCCGCTCAGATATTGGCGGTATAAAGCCTCGTCGCAAGTCATAGCGTTCACTTCCTTTTTGCGGATGCTTCCAATTCCAATGCGGAGGGAATCCGCCCCTCGGCGCAATACTGATTGACCCGCCGCTCCGATACGCCCCAACGATAGGACGCCTCCCGAATGGAGATATAGCCCTTGATCTCGTTCATACCGCACCTCCGCATGTATAATAATCAATACAATACATTATATACGAATATCCGAATATAAGCAATCCCACACGGACGACTTTGCACGAAGTTTTTTAGGGGTTGTCAAATTCATCTTCGATCAATAATCGAGAGACGGTGTTGCATATCCGTCAGGCAGTATCCGAAACAGAGGATATATTTGCAGATTTTTCTCCATGATCAGGGCTGTGTCATACATTTGGTGGTCAATCTCGGTTGTTTTTGCGGCAGGAAGAAAAAGCAACGGTCGATTTCTTTCAAGCCGTTTTCTGCCCATTTCCGCAAATGGGCTTGTATCAAAGACGGCTTTTAGATAGATGATGGATATAGCGGTACGACCTTTGAGAGACCGGATTGGAAACGATTGACGGAAAGCAGAGAAAGAACGTGCTGAAAAAGAAAAAGCAGCTTTAGAAGCTGCAACTGATACTGACAAATCTAAAAAGGGAGCATAGGTAACTGCCGGAAACTCCCATTACATAAGGGTTTCAAGCCCACTTCTAAAAATATCCCTATGATTTTCTATATACGTTCATAATATCATTATGGTCTTTTGTTACGATTTCATTCATTTTTATCTCCTTTAATTGTCGACGCAACGAGTCGACAATTAAATAGAATGCAATTTGCTTTGTTTCTTCTTCGTTCCACTATAACGATGAGCAAATGCTCCTGTAACTAATCAATTGAAGCAATACAAGCAGAAATTGCTTTCTTCCAGATAACGTAGAAGATATTGATAGTTTCAACTTATATCCGATATCGTGTTATTGACTTCCAGTTTTCCGGGAATCCCATCTGTTTTAACAGATTCTTTTCTGTGATTCTGGAGCTGCTTCTTACATATTTATCTATCAGAAGAACAAGTTCTCTTTTAAACAATAAAAAGCTGTCTGCAGAGAGTAAATAACGAAATGCTATTACAACACCAAATAAATCCTTCTTCCCCTGATTATACTGATTTCCAGTTTGTGAAATATGTAGCTTTGAATGCAACACAGTATTCGGTATTTCAGAATACACCTTATGCGAAAAGAGACGCTCGTTATGTGCGCACACATTACGGTACAGTACAAGTACCTTCAGATATTGTTCCAATTCCCTTTCATTTACCTTCTTGAAATTCTTACTGATTTTACTTTGAATCCGGCTTGTAAGAAAAGAATACATCTTAGAAATCTGTCCAAATGTCATCGCATTAATCAAAACCCATAATGGTACATTCTGATACACATTTCGTTGATGAACAATATAATCATAATCTGTATTTGTCAGGGCAAGTCCATCTAACATACGTATTAATTTGTCGATACCTCGTTGATTACTTCTCACATAATTATAGCTGGCGGTGTCAAGATAATGTGTCTGCATCTCTCCGTATACTTCACAAAATGAATAACTGATGATATTACGAATTTTCTTTTCAATTTGACAGATATATCGAAATATAAGCTCGCGAAGTCTATTATCAAAATCGTAGAGTGCATATATATCTTCAAATGTAGTATTCTCAAGATATACCCGTGTCATTGCATCTCGAAAGGGTTCTTTATATCCGCCAATCAATGCAAAGTATCCAATGTCACGTAGCTTCTCTTCTGCAAATTCTCTATTGTTAATAATCAACTGTTTTTCATCTGTCAATTTATGCAATTGCTGCTCATAAGTAAGAAATGGCTTCAAACTACTCCCCCTTTATGTATGAAAAAAGGAGGGCCCGCAGGTCCTCCCCCGGTCTCAGTCCTCTCGAGTATCTGAAACCTAATCGCTGATTGAATTCTACAACAAAGCTACAAAACTGTCAAGCGACAAATTCTGCATTAACTCAGTGTATGTCATCAATCAATATTTATTTTATGAGTTATTTATGCTAACTATTCATGCCGAGCACACCTATAACAAACGTTAATATTACTACAATGCCAAAATAATCTTTTTCCCTTTACAGTTCTTCATTACTTGTTACCTTTCTTTCATTTTTGAGGATTTATTTTCCTAGTTATTCCATGGATAAATATCTCTTAAAGCACAAAATCATGGAAAATGGAATGGAATGTTCCAGCAGGATATTTACGAAACTGATAATTCCACTTGTCAACTACCCACGACCTGAAGGTCATGGGTTTGTAACTGCCCAGTCGTACTAACAGCTTACGCCTCCGGCCTTTAACCCCAATAGATATCGCTATCTAAAGTTGCGATACATTCTCTTTCTTCTTGGGCAGAATATTTAAAGTTCCCACATCGACATAATTATCGACCAATACAAGACTTTTCGTTGCACTAGCTACCAGATCTATCAGTAAGCTAAACGCATCATATATCTGTCCATCAAAAAAGATTTTCTGCTGTGATTCATTTACGCATTTCAACAAATGTTTCCATTATCCTGATACTGACTTGTATTGCAATATCACTCCTCAACACCGCAGAAAGCATTGCAATACCTTGTTCTGTAAAAACATATGGCAGATATCTTCTTTAGGAAATTTTTGATATCAGATTTCTCTGCTCCATACGCACACCTTATAATCAGGCAAGAACTGCTTCCTGCTTTACGATTTCTTTCACCTCATCCAAAGACAAGCCGGAATAACGTGCCATTTTCTCAACGGATGTTTCGCCATCACGAATCATACGAACAACGAACTCACGTGTTACTTCTTCACGCTCCTGATTTCTCATTTCTTCAATTGCTTTGCACATACTCTCAACTCCTGTAAATGTCAACATACTTTTGTACAAAAAGTGGAAAA
>ULXC01045277.1_pt1 | contig 13069 bp, 10 predicted proteins | sample 1960721 | NCBI WGS metagenome assembly ULXC01 (sample SAMEA4835822, study PRJEB28245) | human gut metagenome | biome: gut microbiome; material: fecal sample | place: Denmark | collected 2008
CTGATCATGCCGTTTTATGCGAGGATTTCGACAAATTCAGAAGAAATCATACGAGATGTTGTCGTATATGGAAGAATCGTCTGCGTGGTCAGTATCGGACTGTTTACAGAAGGAGTCTGGAGCAAAATCCTGCAGGCACGCGGAGATATGAAAACGCCGATGGTGGCACAGATCGCCGGAGCGATCACGAATATCATTCTTGATCCGATCCTGATTTTCGGGATGTTTGGCATACATAAATTCGGAATCGCCGGTGCAGCGATCGCCACGGTGATCGGGCAGATCGTAGCGGCTCTTGTGGTCATGAGAAAAGCTTTTGTGAGATCACCGGAAAAATCCTGTTATCTGCTGCACATCAAAAGGATTTATCAGCTTGGGATACCGAACATTCTCATGCAGTCTGCGTACACGTTCTATATTTTCGGGCTGAATATGATCCTTGCAGGATTTTCGGATCAGGCGGTGACGGCACTTGGGCTGTATTACAAATGGCAGAGTTTTTTCTTTATTCCACTCGGAGCATTGCAGACCTGCATCGTACCGGTCATCAGCTTCAATTATGCGGCAAAAGATCAGGAGAGATGCAAAGCCGTGCTGAAAGAATCCCTGATCGCGGGAATGGCTCTGATGTTTCTTGGAACGCTGTGTTTTGAATTTCTGCCGGTTCAAATGCTTTCAACCTTTTCGAAAGATGCACAGGTGATTGCAATCGGAACGAACGGATTTCATTATATTGGAGTTGCATTTATCCCGATGGTCACTTCACTGATTTTTCCGGTGTATTTTCAGGCGATCGGCAGTGCCGTGAAAAGTTCGATCCTTACCGTTGTGAGGACAATGGTTTTGTTTGTTCCGCTTGGATATCTGTTTTCCAGGTTTGGACTGCAGTATTTTTGGCTGACCTTTCCAGTGACGGAAGTGCTCACAACACTGGTCGGATTTAAATTTTACCGTTCACAGCAGGCGTAGTATTCTTCCAGAACCTGCCCGGTGAGTGTCAGGCACAGAGCAAGGCTTCTGGTGACATACCGGATGTGCCATGGTTCCGCCGGGATCTTTGTCAGATGTTCTTTGCCTTTGGGATAACGTATGATAAAACCATAAAGAGGGGCATGGCGGGCAAGCCATCGCCCTTCTGCTGTTTCTGAAAAAGCCTGCGAAAGATTCAAAGAGACGGCCGGGCAGGATACATCAAGGGCCAGTCCGGTCTGATGTTCGCTGCATCCAGGCATGGCAGTTTCGCATAGAGATGAAGCGGCAGAAGATTTGCAGCAGGCCTTCTGATAGAGTATTTCCTGACGTTCGTAGCTGCGGTATCCGGAGATGCCATAGAGAAAAATCCCCTCTGCTTTGGCGGCGTCAAAAAGCCGTTTTGCGTGTCTGGCAGCCCGGACTTCCAGAAAACGCTTCTCGTCCGAAGGATCTGCGGCAAATGCAATATCCGGTGCAGCCAGTGATGGCGGCACAAAATCTTCAGGCAGTCTGTTTTCACAGTTGACAAGCATTTCATAAGAAAACATAAAAAATCCCCTTCCTGTACTGAGAACAGTCTATGAAGGGGATTTCCCTTTTATGCCATCTTAGTATTCCAGAGCTTCCAGGCTCATTTTTTCGAGCAGGTCCGATTTGATCTTGTAGAGCTTGTCTGAAAGGTCTACATAGACATGCTGCGGATTTGCGAAACGTTTTGTTTCATCCCAGATAGTATCGAGCTCTTTTTTGCTGTAATCACGGATTTTCATCACGCTTGGAGAATCATAAACACATTCGCCGTTTTTAAACACCGGAACAAGCAGCTCACGAAGTGTATAGGTATTTGCACGTACTTTTGTCTTTTTCCAGGTTTCCTGCGGGTCGAAAATGATCATATCTTTACTCTCGTCAAACGTTTCGTCGGCAAGACAGATCAGATCGGCACGGATCTTTCCGGTCGTTTTGCTGTAAATACGGTAGATCGTTTTGTTTCCAGGATTGGTGATCTTTTCAGTGTTCTCAGAAAGCTTGATCTTCGGAATAAATTCTCCGGTTTCTTTGTCTTCTACGGCAGCAAGTTTGTATACACCGCCGAAAGCAGGGCAATCCCTGGAAGTGATCATGTTGGTTCCGACACCCCAGGAAGTGATTTTACATCCCTGAGCTTTTAAACTCTCGATCAGATACTCATCCAGATCACTGGAAGCAGAAATATAAGCATCATCGAAGCCGGCGGCATCCAGCAGTTTTCTTGCCTGTTTGGACATATAAGCGAGGTCACCGCTGTCGAGACGGATTCCGTAATTTTTCAGCGGAATACCGGCATTTCGCATTTCTTCAAAAACACGGATTGCATTTGGCACGCCGGATTTTAACGTATCGTAAGTATCAACCAGCAGACAGCAGGCATCCGGATACATATTTGCATATGTTTTAAATGCAGTGTATTCATCCGGGAAACTCATGATCCAGCTGTGTGCATGCGTACCCTTTACCGGAACATCAAAAAGCTGTCCGGCAAGCACATTGGAAGTGCCGATGCATCCGCCAATCATGGCAGCTCTTGCACCATAAACACCGGCATCCGGACCCTGTGCACGACGCAGGCCAAACTCCATGATGCCATCACCTTTTGCAGCACAGACAACACGGGAAGCTTTTGTAGCAATCAGACTCTGGTGGTTGATGATCGTCAGAATAGCAGTCTCTACCAGCTGTGCCTCCATGATCGGGGCAACCACCTTGACCAGCGGCTCACGCGGGAAAACAACGGTGCCTTCCGGAATCGCATAAATATCACCGCTGAAACGGAAATCAGCCAGATAGTTCAGAAAATCCTCATCAAACGTGTTCAGACTTCTCAGATAAGCGATATCCTCCTTGCCGAAACGAAGATTTTTAATATAATCAATTACCTGATCCAGTCCGGCAGCGATCGCATAGCCACCGTCGCATGGATTTTTGCGGTAAAAAGCATCAAAAACTACTTTCTCGGTATTCTGTGTTTTAAAATAGCCCTGCATCATCGTCAATTCATAGAAATCGGTCAGCAGGGTAAGATTCATAGTACTCATAGTTTCCTCCATTCTGCATACATTGGGGTTCTTTTCTTCCTGTTATAACACATCACGGGCTGGAAGAAAAGGGAAAATAAAAAAAGATTTAAAAAAGTTAAAAAAAGTGCTTGACATTTTATGAACGTTACTATATAATTCTCATTGTTGTGAGCAACAAAAACGCAACAGAGTAAAATAATGATGGGCTATCGCCAAATGGTAAGGCAACGGACTCTGACTCCGTCATTTCAAGGTTCGAATCCTTGTAGCCCAGTTAAGAAGGTTGTCTGCTAAGACAACCTTTTCTGCATATACAGAAAATAAAATGAGTTACCAGGCAAATGAAAATCAGGACATCCGTTTGATAGCATCCCCCTCACCTACCGCTTAGTGCTCTGCACACTTGAAGCGGGGAAATGCTTCTCTGCGTTCAAAAAACAGGATGTTTGGTTTTAAAGATGCCACAAGATTCGGGAGGAACGTATGATTTATCAGTTTGACAGCAGAGTTCGTTACAGCGAAGTGGATGAGAATCGCAGGATCACACTTCTTTCTATATTAAATTATTTTCAGGACTGCAGCAGTTTTCATTCGGAAAAGATAGGCTTCGGGATTGATTATCTGAAGGAAAAGCAGTGTGCATGGGTTCTGTCGTCCTGGCAGATCGTGCTTGGGGAGCTGCCGGTGTTTGGACAGGAGATCACCGTTCAGACCTGGCCATATTCTTTTAAGGGATTTCTCGGCGAAAGAAATTTCTGCATCCGGGATGAAAAAGGTGAAAAGCTTGCCTGGGCGAATACATTGTGGACTTACGTGGATTTAAAGACCGGACATCCGACCAGAGTTCCGAAAGAGGAGCAGGAAGCGTATGTGCTGCACGAGAAGCTGGATATGGATTATGCACCGCGAAAGATCGCCCTTCCGGAAGAAATGGAAAAGAAAGAGTACTTTCTGATCGTGAAACATCACATTGATACAAATCATCATGTCAATAATGGACAATATGTGCAGATGGCGATGGAGCTTCTGCCGGATGATTTCCGGATTTCCCAGATGCGTGCAGAGTATAAAAAGGCAGCACTTCTCGGTGATATGGTTGTGCCTTATATTCATATAGAAGAGAAAAAATGTACGGTGTTGCTGTGTGATGAGGCACAGAAACCGTATGCAGTGGTAGAATTTCAGTAACTATTCAGTAGGTAGTATCCCGCAAGGTGTTTTGACATGAATATGCCAAAATCCCGAGACATGCAGGTCAAAATGCCATTAACGAAGGTGATTTTAAATGCATTTTGACTCGTAACTGTGAAGGTGCTGAACAGTTACGAATTTCAGAACAAATAAACAGGAATACAAAAAACGAGGAGAAAGAATATGTTTCATTTAGGAGAAAGCCAGGAACTTTATGTAGTAAAAGAAGTAGGATTTGGAATTTATCTCGGAGAAGAGGAAAATGCGACTGAAAAAGTACTGCTTCCAAAGAAAGAAGTTCCGGAAGGCATCAAGGCAGGAGATACATTAGAAGTATTTTTATATAAAGATTCACAGGATCGGCTGATTACAACGACACGTACGCCGAAAGTCCGCCTGGGAGAAACAGCCGTGCTTCGCGTCGCTGATACAGGAAAAATCGGTGCATTTCTGGACTGGGGACTGGAAAAGGATCTGTTTCTTCCATATAAAGAGCAGACAAAGCGTGTGCAGCCGGGGGAAGAGTGTCTGGCGGCACTTTACATTGATAAGAGCAGTCGTCTCTGTGCTACGATGAAAGTGTATGAATATCTGAAAAAAGATTCTCCATATCAGAGAGACGATAAAGTGACCGGCCGTATTTATGAGATCAGCGAGAATTTTGGTGTTTTTGTGGCAGTGGATGACTGTTATTCCGGTCTGATCCCTGCAAAAGAAGCACAGGGCAAATACCGCGTGGGCGATATTTTAAATCTTCGTGTGACGAGAGTACAGGAAGATGGCAAACTGGATCTTTCGGATAAAGAAAAGATTCCGCAGCAGATGGAAAAAGATGCAGAAGCCGTGATGAAGGTGATTGAAGAATTTGAAGGCGTACTTCCGTTTAACGATAAAGTTTCACCGGAGATCATCAAAAGAGAATTCGGACTCAGTAAGAATGCATTCAAACGTGCCGTTGGAAGACTGTTGAAACAGGGACGTATCGAAATTACAGAGAATCGCATCATAAAACGGTAAAAACGCACAATAATTTTTTGAGAATCAAACAATTTGAAGATAGGCATTAAACATTATGCCATATTTTCCTGCAATTTTTTCACGAAAAATTTGCTTGCGTCGTTTGAAAACTGAATTTATAATAGGAAATGAAAAAAGATAGAAACATCTTTATCAGCAAAGAGCATACATTTGTTAGGAGGGCATGAGCATGAAGAAAGCAATCAGTACAGACAAAGCTCCTGCAGCAATTGGACCATATTCACAGGCGATCGAAGTAAACGGTATGGTATATACATCCGGAGTGATCCCGGTAGTTCCGTCAACAGGCGAGATTCCGGAAGGTGCAGCCGCACAGGCAGATCAGGCGATCGGCAATCTGGCAGCACTGTTAAAAGAAGCCGGTACTTCCACAGAAAACGTGGTAAAGACAACCGTATTTATTAAAAATATGGAAGACTTTGGTACCATCAATGAAGTTTATGCAAAATATTTCACCGGTACCTACCCGGCACGTTCCTGTGTTGAAGTTGCGAGACTGCCAAAAGATGTCCTGATCGAGATCGAGGCAATCGCAATCAAATAAATAGAATAATCACTTTTCAACATTTTTATCTGAAAGGAGAATGAATTATGAAAGTAATGGGAATTAAAGATATTGATAAATTTTTTGAGGTAGTAGACAGCTGCAAAGGAAAAGTAGAGCTTGTAACAGGCGAAGGTGACAGACTGAATCTGAAATCTAAGCTGTCACAGTATGTATCTCTGGCAAATATCTTCTCAAACGGCGAAATTCCGGAACTGGAGATCGTTGCATACGAAAAAGAAGATATTGATAAACTGATGGATTACATGATCAGCCGCAACAACTGATTGTATAACAATAAGTAAAAATCAAAATCAAGGCAGTCGGGCAACGCCCGGCTGTTTTTTTATCTTTGTTTTTAAAAATTAAACTTTGAAAATACAAAAAGAAATGGATTTTATGGTAGAATAAAATTATGATGCCAGGATCAAAATGTCAAATTGTCGTTCTTGCCGGCAAGACAGGACATTTCACTGACATTATTAAAAATAAAAAACGTGGAGGAAAACAAATGAACAAGACACCGAAGATAAACAGGCTGTTTCTGGTGACCGTTATCTGGATACTGCTTTCCGGGATTTTTCTGGGATTTATCCCGTTTGCTCGTTCAATGGATGCGACGCAGCTGATGCTTTTGAGCCAGCTTCTGTATTTGATGCCGGTTATTGGATTTATGATCATAAACAAGGTAGACCCGAGAAAGTGGATGCCATTTAAACCACTGAAGTTATCGGTGATCGCAATGGTCATTTTATATGCAGTGCTGATGATCCCTGTTACATCCTGGCTGAATCTGCTTTCTATGCTTTTCGTAAGAAATGCATTTGAAAGTTCACAGTCGGAACTGACGCAGAATGCACTCTGGGTCAATATGATTGTGATGGCAGTCATTCCGCCGATCTGCGAAGAATTTACGTTCCGTGGTCTCTATTATAATGGATATCGTCAGAGAGGTGTGTGGTGTGCGATTCTTGGATCTGCACTGGCGTTTGGTCTGATGCACATGAACTTTAATCAGTTCTGCTATGCTTTTGTACCGGGCATTGCGTTGGGCATTCTGCTGGAGGCGACAGGAAGTATTTTTGCTACGATGACAGCACATTTTGTGGTCAATGGATGGAGTACGGCATTGATGGCAGTTTCCAAACTGCTTTATGGAACTTCTGCCGGCAGTTCTTCTACAAGTTCCGGAGCATTGACAACACAGGACATGATCGGTGTGATCAATGTTTATTCCGTGATCGCGGCGATCTGTATTTTTGCAGCGATCGGAGTGCTGATCTGGATTGCGAAACACTGTGGACGTTATGAGCATCTGAAATGGTGTTTTAAACGAAGAGAAAAACGTCCGGGTGAACCGAAAACCATGTTTACACCGGCATTTGCGGTGGCAACAGTTATAGTAGTGATCTACATGATATTGAGAGGGTGAGGTGCAGTTTGAGTTTTACACATTTACATGTTCATACAGAATACAGTTTGCTGGATGGATCAAATAAAATCAAAGAATACGTTGCACGGGTAAAAGAACTGGGCATGAACAGTGCGGCCATCACAGACCACGGTGTTATGTACGGTGTGATCGATTTTTACCGTGAAGCAAAAGCAGCCGGGATCAATCCGGTTCTTGGATGTGAGGTGTATGTAGCACCCGGATCCAGATTTGACCGAGAAGCCGGAAGCGGTGATGACCGCTACTATCATCTGGTATTATTAGCAGAAAATAACACAGGTTACAGTAATCTGACCAAGATTGTATCAAAAGGTTTTACAGAAGGTTTCTATTATAAACCGCGTGTGGATATGGAAGTCCTGGAAAAATATCATGAAGGTATCATTGCCCTGTCTGCGTGTCTGGCAGGAGAAGTCCAAAAATATCTGGTGCGTGGTATGTACGAAGAAGCAGTGCGTGCCGCCAGACGCTACGAAGGAATTTTCGGAAGGGGCAACTTTTTCCTGGAGCTTCAGGATCATGGCATCCCGGAACAGAAAGCAGTCAATACGCAGCTCCTTCGGATGAGCAAAGAGACAGGCATAGATCTGGTGGCGACAAATGATGTGCATTACACGTATGCATCCGATGCGGATTCTCATGATATTCTGCTGTGTTTACAGACCGGAAAGAAACTGTCGGATACCGACCGTATGCGTTATGAAGGCGGACAGTATTTTGTAAAATCCGAAGAAGAAATGAAAAACCTGTTTCCGTATGCACTAGAAGCACTGGAAAACACACAGAAAATCGCAGACCGTTGTCATGTGGAGATTGAGTTTGGTGTGACAAAACTTCCGAAATATGATGTGCCGGATGGCTATACATCATGGGAATATTTACAGAAACTCTGCCACGACGGACTGGTTCGCTGTTATGGCGAAGAGACGAAAGGATTAAAAGAACGTCTGGACTATGAGCTTGGCATCATTCAGAAAATGGGATATGTCGATTATTTCCTGATCGTATGGGATTATATCAAATTTGCCCGCGACCACGATATTATGGTAGGACCGGGACGAGGCTCGGCTGCAGGAAGCCTTGTCTCCTATACACTTGGCATTACACAGCTTGATCCTCTGAAATATAACTTATTGTTTGAACGTTTTCTGAACCCGGAACGTGTCTCCATGCCCGATATTGACGTGGATTTCTGCTTCGAAAGAAGACAGGAAGTCATTGATTACGTTGTGGAAAAATACGGCAAAGATCAGGTTGCACAGATCGTGACCTTTGGTACGATGGCGGCAAGAGGCGTGATCCGTGATGTCGGCCGTGTAATGGATCTTCCGTATGCAATGGTCGATTCAATCGCAAAAATGATCCCGACTGAGATCGGCATTACCATAGATAAAGCATTTCAGAGAAATCCGGAATTCAAAAAAATCTATGACGAAGATCCGCAGGTGCATGAGCTGATCGATATGTCGAGAAGACTGGAAGGTCTGCCACGTCATACCTCCATGCATGCAGCCGGGGTTGTGATCTGTCAGAAAGCGGTCGATGAGTTTGTGCCGCTCTCCAGAGGCAGCGACGGTGCGATCACGACGCAGTTTACGATGACGACACTGGAAGAATTGGGGCTGCTGAAAATGGACTTCCTGGGATTGCGTACCCTTACCGTTATCCAGAATGCAGTCCGTCTTGCAGAAAAATCGACCGGAAAAATCATTGATATCGATCATATTGATTTTAATGACAAAGCCGTCCTGGATTCCATCGGAACTGGTAAGACAGAAGGCATTTTCCAGCTTGAAAGCGGCGGAATGAAAAACTTCATGAAAGAGCTGAAACCGCAGAGCCTGGAGGATATCATCGCCGGAATTTCCCTGTACCGTCCGGGTCCTATGGATTTTATTCCGCGTTATATCAAAGGTAAAAATAACCCGGATACGATCACGTACGAATGCCCGGAATTGGAGCCGATCCTGGAGCCGACTTACGGCTGTATCGTATACCAGGAACAGGTTATGCAGATCGTGCGTGCCCTCGGCGGCTATACGCTTGGACGAAGCGACCTTCTGCGTCGTGCGATGTCCAAGAAAAAAGTAGCCGTCATGGAAAAAGAACGTCAGAATTTTGTCTATGGAAATGAAGAAGAAGGCGTGCCGGGCTGCATCAAAAACGGAATTTCAGAAGAAATTGCAAATCATATCTATGATGAGATGACCGATTTTGCAAAATATGCATTCAATAAATCACATGCGGCATGTTATGCGGTAGTTGCATATCAGACAGCATGGCTGAAATATTACTATCCGGTAGAATTTATGGCAGCTTTGATGACCTCTGTCATTGATAATCCACCGAAAGTGGCAGAATATATTCTGAACTGCCGCCAGATGGGGATCCGTCTGCTTCCGCCGGATATCAACAAGGGCGAGAGTGCTTTTTCCGTAGAAGAAAACGAAAGCACGGAAAAAACAGGAGAAGAAACATTTAAATATAATAAAAGCATCCGATATGGCCTTTCTGCGATCAAAAGTATCGGAAAACCGGTGATCGATGCAATCGTGCGGGAACGAAACCAGAATGGAATCTATCGAAATTTCCGCAATTTTGTGGAACGTCTGTCCGGAAAAGAATTAAATAAACGCACCATAGAGAATTTCATCAAAGCAGGAGCACTGGATGGTCTTTGTGATAACCGAAAACAGCTGATGATGATCTATGTGCAGGTTGTGGACAGTGTAAATCAGGAGAAGAAAAATGCAATGGCAGGTCAGATGTCTCTGTTTGACTTTGTGGCGGAGGAAGATAAAAAAGATTTTGAAATCCGCATGCCGGATGTAGAAGAATATGATAAAGAGCAGCTCCTTGCCTTTGAAAAAGAAGTGCTTGGCGTGTATATCAGCGGGCATCCTCTGGAAAAATATGAAAAGATGTGGCAGAAAAATATTTCGGCAACTACCATGGATTTTGCCTATCAGGAAGAACTGCACGGCTCCCGCCTGTTTGATGGAGCAGAGGAGATCATCGGAGGCATGGTCGAAGGCATTACGATCAAGCATACAAAAAACAATAAGACCATGGTCTTTTTGACCATCGAGGATCTTCTTGGCACAGTGGAAGTTGTAGTTTTTCCAAGACAGTATGAAATTTACCGAAACAGCATTACACAGGATGGCAAACTTTTTATCCAGGGACACGTATCTGCAGAAGAAGAAAAGGCAAGCAAACTGATCTGCGATAAGATCTGGAAGTTTGAAGACCTTCCAAAAGAACTCTGGATCCAGTTTTCGGATAGGGAGAGTTTTATGGCAGAAGAGAAAGCGTTATATGAGATCCTCCGTTCATCCGATGGAACGGATCAGGTTGTAGTGTACATTCGTTCCCCGAAATCTATGAAAAGACTGGGTAAAGCATGGTCCATATGTGCGGATGAGACACTTTTACAGAAAATTGTTGAAAGATATGGGCAGAACAATGTAAAAGTTGTTGAAAAGTGTATTGAAAATAACGGTAAAATGAATTAAAATTGAGAGCGAAGTATTTGGTTAGGAAAATCAAAGAGTCTAAACAGCGAATCTGAGGAGGTTTCAAGATGGCAAAAGAAATAAAGACAATAGGCGTACTTACAAGCGGCGGCGATGCTCCTGGTATGAATGCGGCAATTCGTGCGGTTGTTAGAAAAGCACTTTCCAGAGGACTGAAAGTAAAAGGTATCTATAAGGGATATAATGGTCTTCTGAATGAAGAGATTAAAGATATGACAGCACGTGACGTATCTGATATCATTTCCCGTGGCGGTACTGTACTGTATACAGCAAGATGTGCAGAGTTCCGTACACCGGAAGGACAGGCAAGAGGTGCAGAAGTCTGCAGAAAGCATGGTATTGACGGACTGGTAGTCATCGGTGGTGACGGATCCTTCGCAGGTGCACAGAAACTGGCTGCTCTGGGTATCAACACGATCGGTATCCCGGGAACGATCGACCTGGACATTGCATGCACCGAGTATACGATCGGATTTGATACAGCGGTCAATACAGCAATGGAAGCAATCGATAAAGTACGTGATACATCCACATCTCATGAAAGATGCAGTATCATCGAAGTTATGGGACGTGGTGCAGGCTACATCGCTCTGTACTGCGGTATTGCAAACGGTGCAGAAGATATCCTGCTTCCGGAGAAATATGATTACGATGAGCAGAAGCTGATCAACAACATCATCGAAAACAGAAAACGTGGCAAAAAACATCATATCATCATCAATGCAGAAGGTATCGGACATTCTGCAAGCATGGCTCGCCGTATCGAAGCAGCTACCGGCATGGAGACAAGAGCTACCATCCTTGGCCATATGCAGCGTGGAGGAAGCCCGACATGTACAGACCGTGTATATGCATCCATGATGGGATCTTATGCAGTAGACCTTCTGGCAGAAGGAAAGACAAACCGTGTAGTAGGATACAGAAACGGAGAGTTTACAGACTTTGATATTGATGAGGCTCTGGCAATGCAGAAGAGCATTTCAGAATATATGTATGATGTAAGCAAGGCCCTTTCTATCTAATTATATAGTCAGAAGAGCGACGTTTTAATATATGATGTGGGTGTCAAAAGTCCCCAACTATGATGCCTACGGATTGTTCCGTGCGTTGCACTCCCACAATCCTCTCCGGTATTCGCATATCGTGGGATTATCATCCCACTTTTATGCTCATATCGGGGCGGGTCCCAAGGTCTTTCATCCACCTATGAGCAAGCTCATGTGGATTTAGACCTTTTGACCCTGGCATCATGATATAAATAATCAACACCCATATTCAAGTCAAACGTATGTAAGAGCCGGATATTACCAGTGTGAAGGTACTACCGGCTCTTTTATTTTCAATCAGAGGAGAAAAATATGATAACCAGCACCGCAAATCCGCAGATCAAAAATCTGATCCAGCTTCAGAAGAAGAACAGGCTGCGTCAGGAACAGGGAATCTTTATTATAGAAGGAATCAAAATGTACCGGGAAGCACCGACAGACCAGGTAATAAAGACCTATGTATCAGAAAGTTTTTACAAAAAACATCAGAAAGAAGATATCTGGAAAGGGGAAAGCCTGGAAATCGTCACAGACCGCGTCTTTGAGGCGGCTTCTGATACCAAGACGCCACAGGGCGTGTTAAGTCTCGTGAAACGTTTTGAGTATGATCTGGACGATATCATTCAGGGCAGTACACCGCTGATCATGGTTCTGGAGAATATTCAGGATCCGGGCAATCTCGGAACCATTGTGCGTACAGGAGAAGGTGCGGGTATTACAGGCGTTATCATGAGCAACGGAACCGTTGATATCTATAATCCCAAAACCATACGTGCTACCATGGGGTCCATATACCGCGTGCCATTCTGTTATGCTGAGAATATGCAAGCGGTTATGCAGAAACTGAAAAAGTGCAAGATCCAAACCTATGCGGCCTATTTGGAGGGCAGCAGTGTTCACGATGCACAGAATTATAAAGAAGCAACAGCCTTTCTGATCGGAAACGAGGGGAATGGTCTTACAAGAGAACTTGCAGAAAGTGCAGACTGGCGTATCCGTATTCCAATGTGCGGGAAAGTAGAATCTTTAAATGCCGGGATTGCATCTGCGATCCTGATGTATGAGGCCCAGAGGCAGAGGCGAAACTAAGATAAACGCTTCGCAAGAGTCGTGTGCGTTTGAGTGAAATGTAAGTCTGTTTTAAGTATACTTAGAGCTGTTAGAAAAAGTTAGAAAAAAAGTTAAAAAAGTTGTTGACAGATCCGCACAACAGTGGTATCATACCAACTGTT
>ULXC01029140.1_pt1 | contig 12918 bp, 21 predicted proteins | sample 1960721 | NCBI WGS metagenome assembly ULXC01 (sample SAMEA4835822, study PRJEB28245) | human gut metagenome | biome: gut microbiome; material: fecal sample | place: Denmark | collected 2008
GGTCATTATAATTCTGTTCAATGCATAAATGTTTGCCATTATCGTGTCTTCTTCTAAAGTCGGGTATGCATCCGAGAATGAACCATCTGGAAGCTGCTCATGCTCTGCCTTTGTAAACTCTTTTTCTGTATTCGGGCAACGTTCTGGATCAATGACAATCTTATTGCATCGCTGAAGCCACTCCCAGCAGTAATCCCTTCCTTTTCCGCTTCCCCATCTTTTCTTTGCCCCGATCGCATTGAATCCCCAGTCCTGCATCTCTGCTATTCCGTCCGGTCTGGCAGAATCGCATATAATCTCGACATTCATAAATTTCTTTATCTTCCTGGCAAAGGTAGAGTTTTTACATTTTTTAGAATACACTTCGCCAAAAATATAAAGAGTGTCCGTCTCGTAATCGTAATAGTTCTGGCTGAACACCTGTGGGTGTGTGTATCCGAAGTCCAAACCGTGGTTTACTGTGTCAAATGTCATTAACTCCTCATCCGATATTTTTCGGATTTCTAAATTGTCGAAGATGCCGCCGCCTGTTCCAGTGACTTCTCCGAGATAATTATTTTTATAATATAATGGTTTATGAATCCTGAACCACTCCGCACGCTCGAAGAATCGCTTTCCAAGCCATTTCACAGGTACATTATAATAATAACTGTGGCAGATCCGTGTCTGTGGCTTATTTTTACACTCTTCGGTGTACTCGTTCATAAAGTTATTTTTTGACTTCGGAGGATTGAAAATTTTTATGTCAAGTGCTGGTGTATCTGCTCGCAAAAATGTATCCTCTATGTTATCCATCTGCTCCACACCTGCCATCTCGTCGCACTCTTCATGGATCAGCATCTTAACATATCCGAATGGCACGTTGAAAGATTTTAAGCTGATAGGCTTATCAGCTCCCACGAACATTACCATCTGCCCGGTCGGCTTATACACCGCACACATCGGAGACTGCTTAAAGTCCCAGTTATCCAGATCATTACACCGGATCACCACCTTCATAAACTGATTATAAACAGATCCTCTCAAGTCAATCTTATATCGTCTTGTGTATACGATATGCGCCTGAGGATCCTGTCTGATCGTCTCATATGCAAGATTCCCCCAAAAATTGGACTTAATAGAACCACGCCCACCCTTCGATATGATCTCGTGTATGTCTATCTCTCCGGCAAAAGCTTCATGCACTGTCCGGTATATCTCCACAAAGTCGGATGTAATGTCCGTGATCGGGATCGTCCAGAGTGCCGATTTCTCTCGCTTTTCCTTTTCCTCTCGCTCGATCTTCTGCTTTTCTGCTATGGTCAGTGCCTTTTCCAGTCCATCCATTGCCTTAAGCTGATCGGAAAAGTCTGGGGAGAATCCGAGACCGTCCACAACTTCGCCCTTTGCGATTTTACTTCTTCTCTCTTGGATTTCTGCAAGGCTCATGATATCCCAGTGCTGTTCTTTCTCGATTTGCTCCATTTTTTCCGCTATATATTCTGTAATGACAGTTTTTGTCAGCAGTTTTTGTGCGCTTCTATTTGCTCCATTCTTACTATAGCCAGCGCTTATGTATGCCTGTGTGGCATTCCCACCATTTTTTATCCACTCGTCTGCAAATGCCTTCCATTTCGGTGTGAGTTCTCCCTTCATCCGCTCACCGCCTTATAAATATCAATCAAACAGAATATTACTTCCGGGATAGATGCCGTTTTAAGAATCTCATAATCTTCTGTTTTCCATTCTTGTCTATTTTTATTAAAGGTGCACACTGGTGTGAGGATTCTGTAAATTGTGATCATGCGCTTCTGGTCGTCGCTATAAAATTGATTTTGGTTTATTTTTATGATCAGTCCGCACTGGACAATCGCAGTCTGAAGCTTTTTAACTTTTCCTTTTAAATTTGCCAAGTCGCACACCTCCCATCATTTTACTTATAATTTTATTATAAGATATTTTTTAACTGTTTTTGTTCCATTTTTAGGCATAAAAAAAGCGGCTATATTTCAAGCCGCCTTTTCCGTAAATTTTTTATAATGCAAAATCCATTCTGTAATTTCCTACGATGTAAAGTCCGTCCCACATCTCCGGGATATCCTCTTCATCATTCAATCCTGCCAGTGCATCATTTCTAAAATCTGCAAAACCGGCTTCGGTGTTCTCATAAACCATGATCCCGTCTTCGATATGTTTCTGGATATCGTTATCAGTCATGTTTGTTTCTTTTTTTAATAATGCAAATAATTTTTCGTTTGTCATTTTTTTTATCTCCTAATATCAATCCTTAAATCTCTTATCCTTATTTTCAGAAAATTCATTAATCATCCAAATATTACCGACTTTGTGAGCAGGTAGTGTTCCGCGGATTGCTCGCTGTCTGGCATTTGCTATGGAAACATTATGATTTCTCGCCCATTCTGCCAGAGGAATGTCTTTCCCCTGCTCCATCTCGATTGTGACCTCTGAATGCGCTTCCTGGTCTAATTCTCTCTCGTACTCAACCGCCATAATATCATAAGCCGCTTTTAACGTTTTCGAATATTCTGGAATCCATTCAAAATTCTTCCCATACTGTTCCAGTACTTTCAAAGTAGCTTTTAAATCATTAATTGAGATGCTATTTTCCTGCATCTTTTTTCTAAATGCTTTCTTTTCTTCTGGTGTCGCTTTCGCAAATTCTTCATACGTCATAATACTTTTTCCTCCTATTTTTTATGCAAATCTGTAACAGCAAGCTGATTTCGGCAGCCACATTATTTTTTTATATCCATCCCACTCTGTGGAGATTTCAATAGCTTTTTCAGTTTCTCTTTCAAGAATAATATCATCAGCTGCGATTCCTGCGTCCAGTGCTAAGAAAGAAACACCGTCCATTTTTTTAAGAACCCATTTGGCAACTTCCATGATCTGAATGTGTCTTTTTACCATTATTTTTTTCTTAGGAGCGTTTTCTTTTGCATTTTTCCAAGATAATTTCAAACATTCTGCAAATGTAAAACCTTCTGTTCCTTTCATTAATGCCCATGCATTTTTCATAATTTCTGATAAATTATATCTTTTCATGATCGCTACCTCCTAATGTGTTCTCTTGTTTCTTTCTGATTATATATTAATACTTTTTCGTATTGATGTCAAGTGTTTTTTTAATATTTTAATACTTTTTCGTATTATTAGTTATAAAAAAAGCAGACCTATTTGATCTGCTCTTTTCTCTATGCTGTAGTTCCCGGTTATTACTTGGTATGTTATAATATTTTTCCAATACATCCATTTTTGTGCGTGCTATATTTTATCCTATGCGTGAGAAAAACTTGTCTATGCGTGCGCTATGCGTGCAGTTCTATGCGTGAATCAAAGTATTATGCGTAGCTGTCCATTGCTTTCTTCTTCGTACAAGCTCCGGCTGTTGAGCATCCTCATTGCCATTTTCTTTTTTCTGTAAAAATGCGTGCGAGAAATCGGCATAATCCCATATCGTGCTTCCATTTTGTCATATGAGATATTATTTAAAATTGATTCTGCTATTTTATCGCCCAGGTAATCGTCTATGCGTGTGCATATCTCTATCGTTTCCTCTCTACTCATTTTAAAGACCTCCCTATGCGTGACACATAAGTTTCTTACAACATTATACCATATATCAGTTCATAAAAACACAACATATTATCGTATTCATGCAACATTATTATATTTTTATTCATTTAATCATTGTTCTTTGATATGTATTTTTTTACCGGCATATTTCAGCCGGCAAAAATCTCAATATTCAGTTTAATCAATTCTCTCAAAATACTCTTCCAATGTTTTATAGGTAATATCAATATAACCGAAGTCATCATCACCGTTTTCCAAGTAAAGGCGTATATCAGATTCGCCAACATATCCATCTGTATACTCATACACGCTACCCTCATGAATTGTCGCATATTCATCTGTAGGGCATTCATTTTCATCGTATTTTGGTAAATAAAACTCTTTAATACATTTATATTTTTGCATACGGCACCTCCACAAAATTCTAATTTTCAACTATTTCCATTTTTACTTCATGGATTGTTTTTGCCAGTACCTCATACTCACATCTGTTTATATATTCCTGATTGAGCGGCATTGTCATACAAAATGGTTCGCATTCTGATATTGCATCTGTTTTTAATACGTGTGTATTCCATCCAATGACACGATCAATAACTTCCAGCGTTTCTACATTGATTACATTAAATTCTCCATATTCAGCAACGCAAATATCAGCTGGATTTCCATGTGCTCTTAATAGATCTCCCTCGAATATATCGATTCCGTTCTTGTCCTTTAATCCTGCACATTGTTCAATAATGAATCTCTCCTTATACCTATCCGGATCCTGTATTATATCCAAATAGATTTCACTTTTAACCGGTCTGCTTTTTGGCAGAATTCCTATAAACACCATGCCAGCCGATAGATATTCTTTTCTATCTTTATCCCATACTCTATATTTTGCTTCCATCATTTACCTCCGTTAAAGTTCAGTTTAATTGTCTAAAATATAGTCCAGCTCTTTTTCTACGTTTCCTTGCTCGAACTGAAACATGATTCTTTCCCATTCTCCGCATCTGCACCGCTCTAATAAAGTAAAATAGTCATTTCTGCAACTATCTAAATATGTCTGTTTAACAGCTTCTTTACACTCTGTAATTGTTACATGTTGCTCACTATCACTTTTATTATGCTGCGTAGTTAATCTGTACTTCATATCTGATACCTCCGTTAAATTCTAATTTAACTACGCAAACCGGAGTTGTCCGGTCTGCTCTGCTTCCATCCTCATGTTCGGTGTTCGTTCCGCAATACACAGTTCTGGCAGATTGGCTCTAACCAATGCTGCTGGTATCGGTGGACACACTGCATTTCCGCATCTTCTGACCTGCTCACTTCTCGGATATGTTTTTCCTTTGTAGTCATGGTCGATTATGTAATCATCCGGGAATCCCTGGCATCCATACAACTCTCTTGGCTCTAACATTCGAAGTCCGATATCTACAATCTGATAATCCACACCCTCTATTGTCACCAATCCAAATCTGTCCTTAGTTGTCACGGTATCAAGTGGTTTTTCAATATCTTGTCCGGTCGCATCTCCATAATATTTAATTAAAAAAGCTCTTACCTCTCCAAAGTGTCCGCCACCTGCATTTGCCGTTACCGTTCCGAGCGGTTCTCTTATGTCCTGCCCAATTCCGGTTTTATAAAATTTACTCAAAAATGATGTAACCAGTCCGTATCTGTTAGAGCTGTCAACTGTCATGATTGGGTCTTCTATAGTTTGTCCTCTTACTCCATCTTTTGAGGTTTCCGAATGGTACTGGATCAACGTAGGACTTATCAGGCAATGCTCATTTTTACTCACAATGGTTGTAAGCGGCTCCCGGACATCTTTGCTCCGGTCTTTTGTAAATCCAGTCTGTCCGATCTGCACCATGTAAGGCTCTACAATCCCATATCCGTGTTTTCCTGTAATGGTTGGCATTGGTTCCCGGATATCGTTCGGTCTACGCTCACCACCATGATTACACTGAATGATAAAAGGCTCTGGATTATCCAGAACGAATTTTTTTAATCCCCTTGCTATCCTGTCCATTGTCTTTTGTGCCAGTGGTCTCACTGCCCGGATTCCGTATTTCTCTTTTATTTCTTCCGAAGTATCAAAGATACTTGGACAGGGCAAGGAAAAATCCAACTGCGTATATGCTCCAACATAAGGTTTTTTCAATCCTGCCTTTACCTCTTCACTGTCTGCCGGTCCGTGCGTTGGCTCTGGCCAGACTATCGACTTGCCGTCACACCGTGCAACCATAAAGAATCGTTTTCGCATGGTCGGCGCACCATAATCGGCTGCGATCAGCTCGCGGAACTCCACTTCATAGCCAAGATCCCGAAGCTGCTGTACAAATCTCTCAAACGTCTTGCCTTGCTTTGCCCTAATCGGATGATGCCGCCTGTTTAACGGTCCCCATGTCTTAAATTCCTCTACATTCTCAAGCATGATAACCTTTGGTCTTACAAGCCCCGCCCATCTTAAGGCTACCCATGCAAGACCTCTGATATTTTTATCTTTTGGTTTTCCACCCTTTGCCTTGCTGAAATGCTTGCAATCTGGGGAAAACCAGGCAAGTCCGACAGGATGCCCTTTACAAGCCTTTACAGGATCCACCGCCCACACATTTTCGCAGTAATGCTCTGTGTTTGGGTGATTAGCTTTGTGCATCTTAATAGCTTCTGGATCATGATTGATTGCAATATCAACACTGTATCCTGTTGCCATTTCTATTCCTGTGGAAGCTCCTCCACCACCTGCGAAGTTGTCCACTATCAATTCTCCGTTAATCATTTTTTTGAAAGGAACCCGGCGCGCCTTTTATCCGGATAGGTTCCGGCTCCTTTCTAATTTTCTTAAACCATTTTTCTGATGTCTTCCACGAGTCCACTGTCGTCTGAATACACATCCTGCAATCTGTTTGCGGCTGCGATTAACAGTTCTTTCATTTCGAAAACAAGCTTTCTTCTATTTGCTCTTGCAACTGCCTTTTCGTCTACGACTTCATCGACAAGCGTGTGCTCCGGAAGCATTTCTTCACAGGCTTCGATAAACACGTTTCTACTCTTATCGTCGAGCCCTATCTCATCCAGACAATTTTTAACAATGTCCTTCGTAAGCTCGACACCAATTGCTTCCTCGTCTGGATCTTCATTCCGATTTTCAACCAAAACGTCATTCAGTAAATTGTGGACTGCATCTGAGGCGGCAAGGTGTCCATCGTCATCATCTCCTATGACATCATTTATGATTTTCTGAAATGTAATCTTCTTTTCTGTTGATGTCTGCTTTTCCTCACAACCAAGTCCAGCGGTCATAAACTCCCGGTGTGGGGTTCTGGTGTCTTTTGTGTAAAACATAACGGAATGGATGTCTGTGCTTCGGTCTGTAAATGCCGGGAAAATAAAGCCTGTATCTGGCATCCCGACAACCCAGTCTCTGATTCGTGATTCGATGCGGTTTTCGTCCTCACGGTAACCAAGCCCCGGCTTTGTCAGATTCACCGGACAGATTGCGCACAGCAGATACTCATAAACCTCCTCGGATTCATCCAGCTTGTCATTGTCTGAAGTTTTGGTCATGACATCATAGGCATCGTGAAAAATTAGGATCAGATAATTTCCAACGTAATCGTAGCTGTCAATGATCATGTCGTAAAAAGTATCAAGCAGATCATCATTTTTCAGTTTGCTTTCGCGCAGTCCCATTAAGAACTGCTGTCTTCCTCCTGTTTCTTCCTCTGCAAGCGGAAATTCCAGTTCTAAAAGGTTGTTGCCAAGTTTTCCTGACAATGTCTTTTTCGCAATGTCAAGATATTTAAAATACTCTGCATCATCCAGATTCAAAAATGTCTCCCCGATTTTTGTGATCTTATTATGGTCAGCGTCTACATAGCAGCCGCACATACGAGTGAATGTACAGGCTTCCTTTTTAAATCTTCTTTTAATTTCTAAAACATCCCTTTTGTTCATAAAATTTAATCCTCACTTTCTTCCTTTTCGTTTTCTTCCTCTTTGATCGTTGCGATTTCTGCGTTTAAATTCCTGCTCATGGTAGATAAAATTTTTACAATCATTTCGCTTTTCGTCTTATTATCAACCTCTCCGGCGGCATTCTTTTTCGCTTCCAGCTTGTCCCGGTATTTATCGTACTGTCTGGAATTGATATATCCAGCTTCGTACCAGCCGAAGATGTCATCATTTGAATAACACTTTTCGCCTTTGATCGTCACGAAAATCTCATTTACCTTTTCACGTTCTTTTTCTGCTTTGGTCTGATATTTATCTCTTAGCTTCTGTATTTCTTTTCTGATTGTCTCCAAGGCTGTTATTTCTACATTGCTCATTTTTACACTCTTTCCGGTTTCTCACACCGTTCAAATTTTATTACCCACACCCACGGATTAGCATTCCATCCGTAGCGGTCAAGGTCGGATTTCTTGATGGTGGAATCCCATACATCAAAAAAACCAAGTGCTGTTGATGTATAATCGAAACATCCCTCTGCTTCTGCATCATCGTCTGTCATATCCTGCAACCGCTCCACCCGTACATCCGTCACCTTCAGCCAGATTCTCGCCGCTTCTTTCGGCATAAATAATGATTGTTTCCACTCTCCATAGTGACTGAACCATTTATGTACAAATGTGTCATAATCTAATCGGTTTATAGAATCTGTATTTCCGTTTGCAAATTGCAACCTCACATCATCTCCGCCTGCTCTGAATCTTATGTCAGCAGTTGCTTCGTATCGGTGTGCTCGCCAACATTGCCATGTTTCCCGAACATACAATATATCGCCCGGCTGATATGGCGGCTTTGCATACTGAATAGAACCACCGTATTCATCAATGCCAAATCCAAAGCATCCTGCCTTTTTCTTTTCTGTACTGTCGGTAACAAAACCGAGTGGGAATTTATGCTTTTCATCCGGCTGTGGCTTTATCGCACGCCTGGTGCAAGTCTTCCTTCCGTCCAGAATTGCCCGAACCATTTCTGTGTTGAATAAAATCGGTTTAATCGCCATCCGCTCCACCTCTCTTTATCTTTCTGCCGCAGTAAGGGCAATACTTATAGCCGTTTTCTTCTGGCGTGCCTTCAAATATCAACTGCCGATTTTCACACCCTGTTACATAAAGGTTTGATTCTAAATCTTCAAGTTTCCACTCGCATGACTGTTCTGTGGCACACTCGCCTTTCACAATCTCGATTGCTCTTTCATATGCACATTCTGCACCTTTATAATAATTTGCTGATGCTCCGCACATTCTTTCAATCGCTTCTGCATTTGCTGATGCGTTTATTTGTCTTACTTCTTCCAACCGCTCTACAACTTTGTCAGTGTCGTAAGCTGTCATCTGACGATTAATCAGGTTTATCCAATCAATTGCGCCAGATTCCTCTGTTATTGTGTTCCTGACATCAGCCATCAGAACATCCGCATCAATCAGTCTTCCCATCGTTCGCCCTCCTGTTCCATGCTTTTATGGCTCTTTTCTTACACTCATCGATATGCTCCATCGTGTCATCCTCTTTGCTCGTTTCTGGGCAAAATCCCTCTGTTCGTGCTCCACATTCGCATGCACACCAAATTGTAAAACCGTAAGATTTTATAACTGCTTTAATTTTTGCTTTTCCACCACAGAACGGGCATGGCTTAAGGCTTTCATTCATTCTTCATCACTCCAATCAATTTTTCTTAAACAATTTGGACATCCATAAGGTTCTTCTACTTGATGCCCACAATCTGGACAATAACCAACATGTTCTTTATGTTTCTGATATCCAAAATAACTATTCGTTACATGCATTGGTTTCTTTGCTGTCTGTTTCTCCATAGCCGCACGGCATTCTTCCGGTGTACCGATTGCCTTGTACTCTTCCCATGCTTCTTTATCCTCATTTGTCAGAATGCAAAAGCCCTCATGCTTTTCCCCTTTGAACACTGTTTCAATAAAATGCTTCATTAACAAGGGGATGTCTACATTTGCATGATAATTTTCCTTCAAATCTTTTTCGATTTTCCGGTATTTCTGGATTTCTTTCAGTGCCTTGATTGCAATATCACAAGCCTTTTCTCCAATAGTGCTTTGATACGCTCCATCTGCTTTCACTGACACCTGCTTGCCAAAATCTTTTAAAACTTCAATTGCTTCATTCTCTGTCATTTCACACCTCCAACAGCTCCGGGTTGTCAATTATGTTGCCGATCACTTCAAAATTCTCTGAATCAAAATCATCCAGTTCCTCGTAGTAATCACAGCCCGGCTCATTCGTACACCATCCGTTTTCATGCCACACGACACGCTTTCTCGTCTCATCTTCTGGAAACTCAACGTCGATATGCCCTGAAAGAATATCATTCTCAAAAATCCGTCTGCCGCTTTTATCATTAAGTCCTGTGCACTGGCAAATAGTTGATGGGTCTATCTCGTAAACAGCTTTTTTACTTGCGAAAACCGGTTTAAAAATAAGCGGTCTTCCTGCAAGTTCATAATAACTACCAGACATCCATTCTCCGTCATCAATGCACTTTCCGCGGAATAAATATCTATCTTCCATCCTTTTCCTCCATTTCTTTCAACTTGGCTTCGGCCTCCTCTTGTGATAAAAACCAGGTTTCCTTGTACATTTTTTCTGGCAGGATTCGGTCTGTAGCATATTCTCGATCCTTATCACACTCCATGTACCATCCTTTTTCTGTAAAAGTAATCAAGGCTACTTTCTGATGATAAACTTTGTTGTTCTCCGGGTGCAGATTTAAAATATTTAATTCACAATTGACTTTGCTAGGAATTATATATACATCTGAGCCAATTCCACACGGCAACCGCAGAAGTAATCCCTGCTCCTCGGCATCCTCATAACGTTTCAGCTTTTCTCTCAAATCTGCCATTGACCACATATTACGGTAGAACAAGGCAATCAGACCACGGACATCTGAAAACGGATCTATCGTTAAATTGTCCAATATTTCCTCGTCAAACTCTGCGTCATCTACTGGCAATTCATCTTTTGTTAATGTGGCCATGAGGTTTCTGGTAAAATCTCGTGCATCCATTTCCATATCGTAATCTCTGTATCTGGCATTGCGCTCATCATCTGCATAGCAGCTATTATGTGCCAGCTCGATCATCGACATGTCAGCCACGCTTTTATTTGTCGTTAATCTCTCCATGCTCTCTCCTATTCTGCTTCTAACTGGAGCCAGTTCAACCATTCACCACAATCCTCACAATCTGGATAGTCGGGATTCGCCCACTGATAATCTTCTTTTACTTCTTTAAGAAGTCCCGCCAGTTCCTCATCCGTCATGCTTCTGATCCGGTCTGCATTGGTATGTGGTGATGTCATAATTTCAAAGCATTCATTTCTCCAAGCTAAAACATTTTCAAGCTTGTATGAGCTGTAGCCGACATTATAATGATTCTCTCCAATTTTCTTGTACTTGATTTCATAATACGGATCTTTATCCATCATTGTTACGATAATTTCTAAGTCTGAAACCTTAATACGTTCACCCTTTGGTTTCTTCGCCATGCTCTTCATACATTCCATCATATTTCTACCTCACTAAATCTAATCCTCATTTATGTAAAACTCATTTCCATGTCTGCTGTACCCAAAGCAAAGGCTTCCATCATCACAAATTAATGCCAGTTCTAAGGCTGATAATTGTGTATTATTTTTAATAACCTTATAAACAGAATGATACATACCCGGTGTACAATTTAAGACAATGTCATAATCATCAAGATTATCAACTTTATATCTTGAAATTCTGTATTTTTCCTTTAATTCTTTATAAATTGTGCTGTTCATGATTGACTTTTCTCTCTCATTTTCAGTAAAGGCATATGCTGGATAAATTCTCTTTTCAATCTCCATACATTATTTTTCTCCTATCTCACTAAATCCGTTATTTTAACAGATACCCCTTTATATTTACCGGTGCGACAATACTCTGCGGTATCAAAAAAACAAATGCATCCATCGTCTTTTTTTTCAAGTGCTATGCTTACACCATTGCTTACCAGTGTATTTTTTAACAACATCAATGCCGCTCCTATCTCCTGCTTGGTTTCATCAGTCATTTCAACTTCACCTTTCTCTTTCTGCCTTTCTTCTCAAACTTGTCGCACATCCCAATCGGGCATCCACGCCTTAATCCGGTCTTTGAATAATATCCACACGTAATCTCTGTGTCTGGCTGTGATTGTATGAATATTTACATTTCCGGCAGTATTTTACGCTTGTCTTTGTCATTTCTCCCATGTTAATAATCCTTATTTCGCCGCTTTTCCTGTTACAATATCCCAATTTTCATCCTCAATAAACTGATTCCGAATAATCTCATCCGTCAGATAGTGTTCCTTACTCTTTGGCTGCTTGCGCCAATAGGAATCAATGTAATAGGCAACCCAATTCATAAATTCCTCAATTTTGGCATTTGAGAAACGGTAAGAATCTTTTAATGTCGGAATTGTCAGATACATTGTAGCTGCCAGTGCGCTTTCGATATTCCGATCTGCGCCAAGCACTGCCCGTCCATTTTTTATATCTGCCATATACAATTTTTTTGACATTGGGATTGATTTTACCCACTTGACCACATCAATTTTCTTTTTACGGCAATACTCCATCATGCTCTCGCTCGTTACCGCTTCGTCATCATCGTCCTGCCAAGATTTCCGACGTTCAACGGTTTTGCTATAAAAATTCGTGATCTGCTTAAACGTCATATCAAACTTGTCATACAAAATGGCTGTAAAAATATATCCCATGTGATTCGCGATATTATCTCCTAACTGACATTTTGCTAATTCCTGCTTATAAACACTCGACGGAATTAGCCTCTGTCTCTGCTGTACGTTATGCATTTGTTCACCTTCCTTGTATTTTTTATTTTATATTTCCACCCGCAATCATCTTTTCAATGATTTCCTCCTGCATCCGCTCTGCGATATGATCCCGGACTGACTCTTCTGGAAATGCAATCTGATATGTCCGCTCCTTGATCCGGTTCGTGATCCGGTCATCGTAGGATAGTTTGTCCAGCGGATCATTACTCGTGAAAATCGTTACCTTCTGGTTTATGTACCGCTCATTGATGATCTGATACATTTTGTCGTTGATCCATGACGCCGGTGCTTCCACACCAAAATCATCAATGATCAAAATATCCGTTGTGGAAAGCGCATCTAAAAGCTGGCTTTCACTGCCTGCTGCATCCCTGCGCCATGTATTCTTAATTTCCTGCAGGATGGTCAGTGATACTGCAAATTTGACTGTGTATCTTTTCATCAGTTCATTAGCAATCCCGGCAGCAATCCTCGTCTTACCGCTTCCCTTTGTCCTCGA
>ULXC01001503.1_pt1 | contig 12747 bp, 9 predicted proteins | sample 1960721 | NCBI WGS metagenome assembly ULXC01 (sample SAMEA4835822, study PRJEB28245) | human gut metagenome | biome: gut microbiome; material: fecal sample | place: Denmark | collected 2008
AATATTAACGCTAAGTCGCTCCATTGCGCTTAGGTGAGAGTGGATACTCTACTTTGTTTTCATACAACTACTAGAATATAGCACAGACAATTTCTGTTGTCAACACTTTTATCTAAATTTCTATAATCTAATATGTACCAAGAATCTTAAGGGCAATTGCCTCTTCCCTTATGCCTCTTAACGCATTCTGCACCGCTGTATCCGTAAAACGTCCTTCAAAATCAACAAAGAACCTGTACTCCCATGCCTTATCAGATATCGGACGAGACTGGATATTTAACATATTGATTCCATTGTATATAAAGTGTGCCAGCATATGATACAGTGCACCACTCTTGTGAGGTGTCTCAAAGCATATGCTTATCCTGTCCGCATCTCTGCGGCATACCCTTTTAGCCGACACAATTATAAACCTTGTTGCATTGTTTTTATTGTTCTGTATGCGGCTCTCAAGCACCTGAAGCCCGTATATATCAGCCGAGATATGGCTAGCTATGCCAGCCTGTGTGATATCTCCGTCATCCTTTACCTTCTTTGCAGAAAAAGCTGTATTCCTGACAGCCACCTGGTTGATATCCTTATGCTCATCAAAAAAATCTGAGCACTGCATAAGTGCCTGTGGATGTGAGTACACAGTCCTGATATCAGAAATCTTTGCACCCGGAAGTCCCATCAGACTGTGGTCGATGCGTATAATCTGCTCCCCAACTATATAATTGTCGTATTCAACAAGCAGATCATAGTTTTCCGATACAATACCGGCTGAAGAATTCTCTATCGGAAGCACTGCATAATCAGCCTTTCCGCATTTGATATCCTCCATGGCATCCTTCCAGGAATCCACGTTATAGCCATTACAGTTCTCGCCAAAGTATGTCTTCATGGCAAGCTGTGAGTATGCACCCTCAACTCCCTGAAACACAATCCTTGCATTGGAAAAATCCAGGCTGTCTACCTCAGTAAAGTTTTCCTTCTCCACTATGCCATGCTCAGTCATAAGCTGATACTGCTTCTTTCTACTGGTCGACATAATCTGTTCAAAAAGCTCAACTATACCGTGCTTCAAAAACTCATCATCTGCAAGAGACGATAATTTCTCAAGCTTTTCATCCTCTCTCGTCTTGTCAAAGACCTTTTTGCCGGTGGTTATCTTATACTCGGCAACGTGCTTTGAGATATCCATTCTTTGCTTATATAATCTGACTATTTCACTGTCTATCTCATCGATAGACTCTCTCAATTTCATTAAATCTTCCATTATTGTCTCCTAAAAAAGATATAATAAAATATTATTACAAAATTTATAGAAAGGCAAGTAATCCTTGAAAGATTTATCATATATAGATATCATTTAGTTAATATCTAAGCATAAATCTCATATACCCTCGGGAGAATTACATGAAAAAAGAACACGCATGATTAATCAACTCATGCGTGTTTTTTATTAATTCATATAAAATTCAAATCTTGATCTGTATATATCACTGCACTTTCCGGTATTCTGGTCTATCGCAATAACAGAAAGCACATTATTTCCCTCAGGAACAGGTATTGGAGCTGTATACTCTGTTGATGCAGCACTCGGATCTGACGAATCCCAGGTATAGTATACCTTGCAATTTTCAGGTACTGTGATTGTAATGTCTGTCTGTGCACCAAATGTACCTCCGTCAGGGTCTATCTCCGGTGCATCCGGCGCCTCAAACTCGATTTCATACTTGGCAGATGCCACCTCGCTTTTGATTCCTCTGTCATCAACCGCAACAGCTGTTATCTCATATGTGCCTTCCTTGTCCAGGGTGATCGGGCTATAATATCTTTCTCCTCTGGTCAAAGGATTATCCGAATCATATGAATAGTATATTTTGGTATCGCTGTCTGCATCTATAGAAAGCTCAATAGTCTCTCCATACTTGCCACTGCTCTTGCTAAACTGCGGTTTAGATACAGTATAATCCGCAAAAAGCTTTAAAACAGATGTATCCTTAGCACTCTCACGCAACGCAACAATTGCATCATAATCCTTTTTTGATTCATAAATCGAGATAAGCTGCTTATAAGCCTCTTTGCTCTTTGGATCAATATTGATAATTTCCTGATACAGCACAAGAGCGGCATCATAATCCTTCTTCGACATATATATATCAGCCAAAGCAAATCTGACATCTGTATTATCCGAATCAATCGACAAAGCCTTCTCATAATAAGAAACCGCGGAATTTATATTCCCCGCCGAATAAGCTGCCTTTGCCTGCCTCACCTGATAATCAAATGAATTGTCATGTGATCTGCTTACATTACGTGTAATAGCTGCAATAAGTATTACAATTGCTACAACGCACACTACAGCTGAGATAATAATTATCTTCTTCTGCTGCGCTCTCTTTGCCCTCTGTCCGTCAGACTGCGGCTTCTCATCACACGGTTGTTTCGTCTGAGACTGCTGCTTGCCTGTCTGAGCCTGTTTATTTTCATACTGTGACATTCTGTCCGGTTTTTGTCCGTTCCGCTGACCGGCACTATGAAGCTGTTCCCTCACCGGCTCATCAAACCTGATTGTCCTATCAGACACAGGCTTTACAGTCTTTTGTCCATCAGTTCGCCTGTCATCATTTCCAACCAGATTATCAAGATAATCATCAAATTCGTTGTAATCAGGCACTATCTGAACCGGATGCCCACAGACATCACAGTACAGACTGCCCGCCTTCAATTCATTACCACAATTGGCACATCTCATACATCTAATCCTCTTACTTATTGTCTAATTATCTCTTCATAGCCTCAACACAATTGCTCATGAGCATCGCAATTGTCATAGGACCTACACCGCCCGGTACAGGTGTGATATGTGACGCTTTAGACACAACAGAATCAAAATCCACATCACCACACAGCTTATTTTCAGCATTTCTGTGGATTCCAACATCAATGACAACCGCACCATCCTTCACATATGAAGCATCTATAAACTTAGGCTTTCCTATTGCCACTATAAGTATATCAGCATTTTTACATACATCTTTTAAATCCTTTGTATGTGAATGACATACCGTAACAGTTGCATTCTCCCTAAGCATGAGAAGTGACATAGGCTTGCCAACTATATTGCTTCTGCCAACCACAACACAACTTTTACCATCAATATCTATATTGCTTCTCTTTAAAAGCTGAATGATACCGGCCGGAGTACACGGCAAAAAACCAGGCTTTCCTATAACCATCGCTCCAACACTCTGTGGACTAAAGCCATCAACATCCTTCTTCGGGTCAATAGCATCAATAACCTTGTCCTCATCGATATGCTTTGGCAGCGGAAGCTGACAGAGAATACCATTTACAGAAACATCAGCATTGAGCTTTTCGATAAGCTCTAATATTTCCTCCTGTGTAGTCTCCTCTGCAAGTTCATATGAAAGCGATTTAATTCCGACATACTCACACGCCTTTTTCTTGTTGCGCACATACACTGATGATGCGGGGTCATTTCCGACCTGAATCACCGCAAGGCAACCCTCGATGCCTTTTTTCTTAAGCTCTGCCACTTCTTCCTTAAGCTCATCCTTAATCTGTGTTGAAATCAATTTTCCGTCTATTAGATTAGCCATATTTCCTCCTAGAATAATCCTGTGATCACACCATTGTCATCCACATCAATGCCGTATGCAGCCGGCTTCTTTGAAAGTCCCGGCATAGTCATGATAGAACCGTTTACTGCTACCACAAAGCCTGCACCTGCTGACGCATAAACCTCACGTACGTTGATTTTAAAGCCGCTCGGTCTGCCAAGCTTCTTTGCATCATCAGAAAGCGAATACTGTGTCTTTGCCATACATACTGGAAAATCTCCCATTCCAAGGTCTGTAATCCTCTTAAGCTCTCTCTCTGCTGCCGGAGAATATGTAACACCATCTGCTCCATATATTTCTTTTGCAACAGTTTCAATCTTTTCCTTAAGTGACAGGCTATCATCATAGAGCACTTTGAAATTGCTTTCCTTGTGCTCGATTGTTTCAAGTACCTTGTTGGCAAGGTCAATTCCGCCTTCGCCACCCTTCTCCCATACCTCTGAGAGTGCAAATTCACAGCCTCTTTCTTTACAGAACTGCTCTACAAAATCAGTCTCAGCCTTGGTGTCTGTGACAAATGAATTTAATGTGACAACTACAGGCACACCAAACTTGTGAAGATTCTCAATATGCTTCTCAAGATTTACGATTCCAGCCTTAAGTGCATCAAGATTCTCTGATGAAAGCTCATCCTTCGGCACGCCGCCATTATATTTTAATGCTCTAATTGTTGCAACAAGTACAACTGCATCCGGCTTAAGCCCTGCCATACGGCACTTGATATCAAAGAACTTCTCTGCGCCAAGGTCTGCGCCAAAGCCTGCCTCAGTGATAACATAGTCTGCAAGCTTTAATGCTGTCTTTGTGGCACGGACACTGTTACAGCCATGTGCTATATTGGCAAAAGGTCCACCGTGAACTATTGCCGGTGTATGCTCAAGTGTCTGGATAAGGTTAGGCTTTAAGGCATCTTTTAAGAGAGCTGCCATAGAGCCTGTAGCCTGAAGATCATCGGCTGTGACAGGCTTTCCGTCAAAGGTGTATGCCACGATAATTCTGCCAAGGCGCTTCTTTAAATCTGCCATATCATCGGCCAGGCAGAGTATAGCCATAATTTCAGATGCTACAGTGATGACAAAATGATCCTCTCTGACCATTCCGTCCATCTTGCTTCCAAGACCAACAACGATATTTCTAAGGACACGGTCATTCATATCCATACATCTCTTCCATACAATCTGGCGCGGGTCGATGCCAAGCTCGTTTCCCTGCTGGATATGGTTGTCAAGAAGTGCCGCAAGCAGATTGTTCGCAGATGTAATCGCATGAAAATCTCCCGTAAAATGAAGATTCAAATCCTCCATTGGGACAACCTGTGCGTATCCGCCACCGGCTGCGCCTCCCTTGATACCAAAGCAAGGTCCAAGTGATGGCTCACGAAGTGCGATAAGTGCTTTCTTCCCAAGGCGTCCAAATGCCTCTCCAAGACCGACGCTTGTGGTTGTCTTTCCCTCTCCTGCAGGAGTCGGGTTTATAGCTGTAACAAGTATGAGCTTTCCGTCAGGATTTTCCTTTGTACGATTGATGAGCTCATCAGAAATCTTTGCCTTATACTTTCCATAAAGCTCTAAGTCATCCTCTTTAATCCCTATAGTTGCTGCTACATCCTTGATTGGAAGCATTGTAGCTTCCTGTGCGATCTGAATATCTGTTTTCATTTTTATTTGCTCCTTTGTGTTAATTATTCTCTAATATAGTATCTAATTCCTCTTTAGTCACCAGAACCTTGCGGGGCTTTGTCCCCTCCTCAGGTCCCACTACACCAGCCTCTTCGAGCTGATCCATGATGCGGGCCGCCCTGTTGAAGCCAATTTTAAGGTATCTTTGAAGCATTCCGATTGAAGCCCGTTCCTTATCTGTGATAATTGACGCTGCCTCCGCAAAGTAAGAGTCCCTGCCATCATCCGTGTTTTCCACATCTGAAATGGTAACGGTTGTATTTGTCGTATCATTCGACAGGCTCTCCATCTTTTGTGCCACATCATTACTGTACTGTGCATTCTCATTATTTTCAATAATAAATTTCACAATATCGGAAACTTCTTTATCTGAAACGAATGCGCCCTGTACTCGAAGGGGCTTCGGAACACCCTGTGGGTCAAATAACATATCTCCCTTTCCAAGGAGCTTTTCCGCACCATTCATATCAAGTATGGTACGACTGTCAACACCGCTTGTAACCGCAAATGCGATACGGCTTGGCATATTCGCCTTGATAAGACCTGTAATAACATTAACAGAAGGCCTCTGTGTAGCTATAATCAGATGTATACCGGCTGCTCTCGCAAGCTGTGCCAGCCTGCATATTGCCTCCTCTACATCCTTTGATGCAACCATCATAAGATCTGCAAGCTCGTCAACTATAATGACAATCTGTGGCATCTTTGGCGGTTTTTCTGTATCCTTGCCATCCATTGCATCAATCATGGCATTGTAACCGTTTATTTCCCTGACACCGCTGTTTGCAAACTTCTCGTATCGGTCTGTCATCTCTGAAACCGCCCAGTTTAATGCTCCTGCAGCTTTTTTAGGATCTGTAACAACCGGAATCATCAGATGAGGTATGCCATTGTATACACTAAGCTCAACCACCTTCGGGTCAATCATAATCAGCTTTACCTCATCCGGCTTTGCCTTGTATAGTATACTCATGATAATTGTATTGATACAAACCGACTTACCTGAGCCGGTAGCACCTGCAATTAAAAGATGTGGCATTTTTGCGATATCCGTAACCTTAACCTTGCCTGCAATATCTTTTCCCACTGCAAATGTAATCTTTGATTTGGCATTTTTAAATTCTTCAGACTCCACAAGCTCCCTGAAGGAAACAGCAACACTCTGGCTGTTTGGCACTTCGATGCCCACAGCGGCTTTTCCCGGAATAGGAGCCTCGATTCGTATATCCGCGGCTGCCAGATTAAGCTTTATATCATCTGCCAGATTCACAATCTTTGATACCTTCACTCCAAGCTCCGGTGTGATTTCAAACCTTGTAACAGCAGGACCGCAGCTTATATTATTCACCTTCGCATTCACCCCAAACACATTAAGAGTCTGTTCAAGCTTTGCCGCCGTTTCACGCAGATGAGCCTGCGAATCACCGGTTTTACCCCTGTCAGGAGCCTTAAGCAGATCAACAGCCGGAAATACATACGGCTTCTGCTGGATTGCATTTTCTGCGTCATTTATCGCTATCTGCTCACTGACTTTTTCAACCTCTTTGGCAAGCTCATCCTTGTCTGATTTGACCTTTTTCTTACCTGGCTCTGCTGCAGGTGGTTTTGTCATTACCGCATCTGCAGCCGGAGCTGATAATTTTGATTGCAGCTCATTATCTTTTTGTATGTCAAAATCATCAGATATATCAGGCTCCACGCAGCCCGATATAGGTATCTGCGACACATGGCTTGCAGCTGTGCCACCCAAAACCGAAACAGGCTCCGATGCCACACCAAAGTCCGGTGTCTGCACTATTTCCCCTGCATCCCCTGATGTAAGGCTTGTCGTCTTTTTCTCCTTTATTGCAGGTGAACTCGGATAATTCTCTATAGTTATCTCACCAAGCGCATCTGTAGCTGCTGCACCTTGTCCAAATATCCCCACATGCGCTGTATCACTACCTGTCATGCCTGAATCTAGCGCGTTTTCACTGCCATCAATTTTTGTATCAAGTGACACGCCTGTTATCTTATTGTCCATCCTTCGACCGGCACGCTTACTCCTTCTGCAACCTTTTGCGGTCTCCTTTATGTCGCTGTCTGTATTATCTGAAGCTAAACCCTCTCTTGTCTGACGCTCTCTTGACTTATACTGCCGATACTCCTGATATCTCTCATTATTCTCACGCGCTGACTCATATACCTTTCGGCCGCCGTTTCTCATACCCTTCATGAATGATTTACCGGTAATGAGCACAAGACAGATAATCATCACAACTATTGTCACCACGTATGCACCTATAATTCCTACCGCCGGAACTAAAATGCAGCCTATAAGAGCACCTACAAAGCCACCACCTGAATGCCTTTCAACACTGTCAATGTATGACTGCACCGGCGAAACCGCGAATTCACCATACACTGCCAGGTACATAAACACACATATAAACCATATGAAAACTATGGTCATAACAAGCTTCATGATAGCATATGAATTGCCCTTATTGGACACAGCAAAAAAGCTGCCCACCAGAAGCACAAGCGGAAAAATATATGCCATCATTCCAAATAAACCAAAAAGGAAACCGCTTACTGCGTTTCCCAAATTACCGCCTATTCCAAAATTGCTTATAAATAAAAGGATTGAAACAGCTACTACTATCCAGAGAAATATCTCCTTTTTAAAGGCCTGCTGCCTCTCTATCTGAGCCATTCTCTCCTTTTTCGTCTGTCTTTTTGCTGAGGATTTCTTCCTCGTTGCCATGTAACTAACCTCCGTATTTTGATTTACAGAGTATATAATAACATATTTCTTCTGTTCTGTGTAAATTTTCTAAAGTAATTTTTCGATTTTGTGATTAAAGGGTCAAAAGGTATCATCGATTCATGCTTGCATGCAATTCGATGTATACCTTATTGACCCGCACTACACCGAGAAAGTAGCAATTTGCTGCGTGGACGACAAGTTAAATTACTCACTATATTCGTTTACAGAATCAAATCACTTGCTGATTTGATTCGTATGAAGCTGTGAATATGCCGACGAATATGCCTATCGCTACAGGCGATTTTAAATAGGCATATTCGGTTGCAGTTCGCATATGCGAACTGTAGCATTAGCGGATTTCGAGGTGGAGTCAGATTACGGGAATGCGTAGCATGTAGTAATCTGATTAATCATAAATGAGGTGCAAAATACCCCGCCATGAATGGCGGGGCAAAATGTTATGCAAAAACCACAATTTCACCAAAATATTTTATTCACCAATAAGGTAATTGTATAATCCCTCATATTTGAATTTCGAAGCATTCCAAGAGAAATCATTGGCCATGCCCCTGTCCACAATCTGGTTCCACTCACGCTTCTTATCGAAGAAGATGTGCTTAGAATAATTGATGACTGCAAGCATCTCATCGGCATTGTAGTTTGAGAACGAGAAACCATCTCCTGAATTTTCATACTCATTATAAGGCTTAACCGTATCCTTGAGACCTCCTGTCTCACGAACAATCGGAACGGTACCGTAGCGGAATGAGATAAGCTGTGTCAGACCGCAAGGCTCAAACCTGGACGGCATCAGAAATGCATCAGCAGCCGCATATAGTTTGTGTGCCAGATCATCAGAGTAACATATATTTGCCGAAACTCTGTCAGGGTATTTCCATGCATAGTGTCTGAACATATTCTCGTACTGAGGATCTCCTGTACCGATAACAACAAGCTGTGTGAAATCGTCCACGATACCTTCAATCACATTATTGATAAGGTCAAGACCTTTCTGGTCTGTAAGTCTTGAAATAAGACCTATCATGTACTTCTTTTTATCAACCGCAAGCCCAAGCTCCTGCTGAAGCTTTGTCTTGTTGTTAAACTTCTTCTTTCTGAAATCGGAAGCATTGTAATTGCAATAGATTTTGCCATCAGTCTGCGGGTCATAGGCATTGTAATCAATACCGTTTACGATACCCTGCATGTCAAAATGTCTGGCACTTAAGAGTCCGTTCAATCCCTCACCATAGTACTCTGTCTGAATCTCGTTTGCATATGTATCACTGACAGTGGTGATGTAGTCAGCATATACAAGACCACCCTTAAGCATATTTGCATCCTTCTTGAACTCAAGCTTATCAGGTGTGAACAGATTGTCTGTAAGACCTGAAACACCCTGTACCCACTCCTTGTCCCAGATACCCTGGAACTTAAGATTGTGGATAGTGATGATAGTCTTGATACCCCAGAAGAATGGATTTGCGGCAAACTCATTCTTTAAGTATACAGGCAGAAAGCCTGTCTGCCAGTCATGACAGTGTATAATATCCGGCTTAAAATCAATAAGCGGGAGCATTGAGAGTACAGCCTTGTCAAAGAATGTATACTTCTCAATCTCAAACTTAGTGTCAGAAGTATATGGAGAAAATCCTGTAAAAAACTCCTGATTGTCAATAAAGTAATATGTAACGCCGTCCTGCTCATATTTGAGTACTCCGACATACTTGTCCTGCACGTATGGACCTGAGCTCATGTAAAAATGGGTAACATACTCAAAATTATTACGATACTGCTCCGGTATACAGCTATAATCAGGTATTACAACCCTTACATCCCAATAGTTCTTGTCAAACTCTTTAGGAAGTGCACCGCACACATCTGCAAGACCTCCTGTTTTTATAAATGGTACACACTCTGAAGCTACAAATAGAATCTTCTTCATATTCTCCTCCCGCTAAAACCCGTGATATATAATATTTAGTTTACTCTTCCCAATTGTGGTATACTTCCTGGACGTCGTCATCATCGTCAAGAAGGTCTAATATACGGCCGATATTCGTGATATCAGCTTCATCTGTCAGTGTAACATATGTCTGTGGAATCATTGTGACCTCTGCTGAAGCCATTGTGATGCCTGCCTCCTCAAGAGCAGCCCTGACTGCATCAAAATCAGCAGGTGCAGTTGTAATCTCGTAGCTGTCCTCCTCATCGGCGAAATCCTCAGCGCCTGCATCGAGTGCCTGCATCATAAGGTCATCTGCATCCATATCGCACTCTTCCTTGTCGATGATGATCTGACCCTTCTCGTCAAACATGTATGATACACATCCCTGTGTACCGATGCTTCCCTGACCCTTTGTAAAGGCATTGCGGACATTGGCCGCTGTACGATTCTTATTGTCTGTAAGACACTTTACGATAATAGCTGTGCCTGATGGTCCATAGCCCTCATATGTAGCTGTCTCATAGTTTACACTGTTGCCGTCTCCTGCCGCCTTCTTGATACCTCTTTCGATTGTATCGTTTGGCATATTGTTGGCCTTTGCCTTGGCAACTACCTGTGCGAGCTTGAAGTTATTGGCAGGATCCGGTCCTCCCTCTTTAACTGCAACTGCGAGCTCTCTACCGATCATTGTAAAGATTTTGCCCTTTGCAGCATCATTTTTTTCTTTCTTATGCTTGATATTCGCAAATTTAGAATGTCCTGACATAATTTGTATCCTCTTTTCTACTTTTAAAAATAATCTATATCTTATAATATCATTTTTTCTCTTCCGGTGCAAGTTTCTTAATCATTACCTGCTTAATCACCTTATCCTCGACGCTCATAACAGAAAATCTGTAGCCATATGCGCTAATCACAGTCTTATCCCCCTCCTCCGGAATCTTATCCGAAAGCGATATGATAAAACCGTTAAGCGTCTCGTAGGCATCATCATCAACAGGCAGTGACAGTGCCTCCTTCACATCGGAAAACTCAGTCATGCCGTCCATTATAAATGTCTCGTCATCATTCTTTCTTATGTAGTTTTCTTCCTCATCGTGCTCATCCTCGATATTTCCGACAAGCTCCTCGAGTATATCCTCCATCGCGATAAGTCCCGATATCTGTCCGTACTCATCCACAACCATCGCAAGATGACTCTTTTTAGACTGCATCTTCTTAAACAGATCATTGATGTTTACCGTCTCGGGTATGAAGTCAACCGGCCGGATAAGCCCGTCTATGTCCTTGATACTGCTGCGGTAAACCTCATTTTTTTCAAAAAATGTAAAAGCATCCTTGATATGTAAGACTCCGATGATACTGTCAACATCATTCTCATAGACCGGAAAGCGAGATTTGCCGGTATCTATGATAAATTCGATTGCATCAATAAAGGACATACTGCCGTCGAGGCTTACGATATTTTTGCGGTGAGTCATGATATCTTTTACTTCCTTATCATCAAACTCAAACACATTGTGTATCAGCTCTGCCTCAGATGCAAGGATTGTTCCCTGCTCATGCCCCTCCCTGACCATGGAAATAATCTCTTCCTCTGTGACATCATCATTTCCAAGTATTCCATCGAGAGTCTTTTTGTTGTTTTTCATTCCATAAAGCAATACTCCAATACACAAAAGAAGTATCACTACAAGTATTGATAAAATTATAATTGCATATAACATAATGTTTTATTATCCTATGTAATAAGTTCTAAGCTGATTTCAAGCGCCCTGTCTATTTTAAGCAGTGTGTCCTCATCAAGATGGCACACCTTATCCTTAAGCCTTTTTTTGTCGATTGTGCGAAGCTGTTCTAAAAGCACAACCGAATCCTTTGCAAGCGCATACTCCTTGCAGGCAAGCTCCACATGGGTGGGCAGCTTTGCTTTATGCATCTGCGAGGTTATTGCTGCGCAGATTACCGTCGGGCTGTGTCTGTTTCCGACATCATTTTGTATTATAAGGACAGGTCTTATCCCGCCCTGCTCTGAGCCTACAACAGGCCTTAAATCAGCGTAATAAATATCTCCTCTTTGAATAATCATACACGAATACACTCCATATTATGGTATACAAAAAGTATCTCCAGATTTTTCGAGTGTATTCTTAAAAGTTACACTTTTTTAGTTTTTGTGGTAGATTCTTGGAACTCGCGGTGTGATAAGACATGCAAACTCATAGTTGAATCTGCCTGAAAGCTCACCTAACTGCTCCATAGTGATTGTCTCATCCCCGTCTTTACCGAGCAGAGTAACTGCATCGCCTATTTTCACGTCAGGTATGTCTGTCACATCCACCATAAACTGATCCATGCAGACTCTGCCGCATATAGGTGCTTTTTTTCCTTTTATGAGAACCCAGCCCTTGTTTGAAAGTCCTCTTGAATATCCATCACCATATCCCACCGGGACAGTTGCTATCCTCATATGATGCTCTACCGTAAATGTGCCGCCGTAGCTTATATGCCTGCCCGGCTCAAGCTCCTTTACATAAGCAACCCTGCTGTGCAGTGACATGACAGGCTTTAGGGAGATTTTACTCTTGTCTACCTCCTCTGACGGCCACAGACCATAGAGTGTGATGCCTGCTCTTACCATATCCATATTGCACTCAGGGATTTCTACTATTCCCGCACTGTTTGAGCAGTGCTTGATTGGAATCTCGACTCCTCTTGCCTCAACAAGAGCTATCATCCTCT
>ULXC01037465.1_pt1 | contig 12631 bp, 18 predicted proteins | sample 1960721 | NCBI WGS metagenome assembly ULXC01 (sample SAMEA4835822, study PRJEB28245) | human gut metagenome | biome: gut microbiome; material: fecal sample | place: Denmark | collected 2008
TCAAAAAGCTTTCTTTTTACGCGAGCCTTACCTATATAACATTTTATAAACCAACAACTTGCATCAAAATATGTTTTATAACATACAAAGTACTACAAATTTTATGAAGTATTTTATTGTACTTCTGAAAATATGAAGTATATTTGCAACGTCAAACAAACAAAGAGTGTAAGCTTGAACAATAAGAAAGCTGGCGACTTCAAAAGCCACTTACTACATATCTCATTGGCAAATGTAGTTGTTAGCTTTCTTTTATGCAAATTTTTTGTGGAAAATTTAAGTATAAAATAGAAAATAATATGAAAGTAACAAAGAAAGATATTCTAAGCATTAAAGCTGGTTCTTCCAAAGTAATGCAGCTGGATTCTTACAAGGATTGCGTCAATGCAAGAAGCTACGCCTATCAATTAGCTTTTACTGATCCCCGTGAAGACGTTGAAAGATATTCAATATCCATCGACAAAGATAAAAATCAGATAACCATCGAAGCGATAAAGAAATGAACCGTTCAGATGCCAAAATGATTGCAGAAGAACTGCACAAGTTTATTCGCAATGATGTGAGAAAGGTTGTAACTGAAATGGCGACTGCTGAAACCGAAGAGTATTTGAATGCCAAACAAGCTGCTGTATTTCTCGGATGGAAGTTGCAAACCTTATACAATCGAATACATGATATTCCTCACACCAAAAATGGCAAGAGTCTCATTTTTTACCAAATCAGCTTTGATAAAATTCATGGAAAGAAAATAATCCCGGACGGATTTGGCCGTCTTTCCGGGAACTAACAAAACGTTCTTTGACATATTGTATAGTCTGAACAAATAAAGACTTAAAACAAGGTTTACTGCTTATCTAAAGGGCGAAATAGACCGACAAAGTAGCCAAAGCGGATTAGTGAAAAGAGTGTGAATACGGACTGCCAATAAGAAGATGCAGCACACGAATCACTAAGTTATCAAAAACAACTTATATTATGACAAAGTAAACGTAGGGCGTTTATAAATACATTCTTAACTGAATAGATACTTTAAATGATATATATACCCGTGCTTCGCAAGAAGCGGTCACCGCTAAAAAGCTACGGCCAACAATCCATCGGAACGCGGACGGGAACACATTTTAAATGCTAAAAGTATGAAAGGAATTACAGAAATGACCGAGCAAGAGATTCTTGCGTTAACGGAGGAAGATGTACAGAAAATGATTAAACTTCGCATGATGGAGGAAGGTATCAAAATCATGGATAAACCCCAAATTCCCGAATTATTTGAAATTGAGCCTGCTGATATTCAGTACTTCTCTATTCCGCTTTTGGATGGTTTTGCGTTTACTGACATTAATGAAGCGACTAAGGTTGCTGAAATTCTGAAAAGCGCGAAGTCATTGCGAAAGGTTGATTACGATTGGAATAAACTTGGGAGTGATTACAAGTTCCTTAAAAAGAGTGAGAGATACAAGTTTAATGGGAACTCTGATTTTGACATCATTTCAGGATGGGCTTATTCGGATGAACTATATGCTAAGATTTCAAACTTTGCCGCACAGAACAAGGTTATGAAAGAACAAGCAGCAAAAGACCAAAAGGAATATGACGAAAAGATGCAAGAAGCGTCCGGCATCATCTCGGAGATAAGCGGATGGGTTAAGGAGGTCAAAGTTAAGTATGAGCGATTGAATAGGCTTACTTACAAATTCGCTACTGACTATTATCCCCTTTCCGATCACAATGAGGATATGGCAATGAAATTTATGGCTAAAGCCTATTCTTTTACAGATAAAGAAAAAGAATACATATTACAGAATTACAAAGAATTACTATCCACAAGTGATGAATAAGTTTTTTAGTTAGTTATTGGCTCCATGCTTGCGAAAGTAGGGAGTTTTTTGTAAAACTCCAAATTCATTATATGAGTAATATAGAAGATACAATTTACGATCTGCCAAATGAAGAATACCACCGTGGAGAAAGATTCAAAGATTTCCTAAGTAGTACGCAGATTAAAGATTATATGGTGTCCCCAAAGTTTGCCCGATACAAGGCATTGCACCCAGAATTATTTGAGATAAGTATTGAAGCCTCTGAAAAAGGTTCACTGTACCATGATGCAATGGAAAGCCTTGTTAATACTGGAAAACTTGACAAGTGGCGAAACAACCTTCTTGTATTTGAGCCGCCTATAAATCCTAAAACCGACTGTCCGTATGGACGAGACACCCAAAAATATCAGATTGCACTAATAGAGGCCAAAGAATCAAATCCCGGTAAAACATTGACAAGCACAACCGATATACAATTGGTTGAAACAATGGTTTATGAGCTTCTTAATAATTGCCGGGACACCTCCAAACAGATCAGGCAGATATTAAAATGGGGAAAAGCCGAAGTTAGCCATTTCGTTGAATACGAAGGATGCAAGTTCAAATATCGCCCTGATGTGGAAACGGCCAAAAAAATTGTTGACTGGAAAACATTGGCGGTTGATGATCTTCATGAAGAAACAGTTAACCGGACTATTGCCAAATTTCATTATGGTATTTCGGCAGCTTTCTATCAGTTTTTTGAACATGAACGTACTGGAGTATGGAAGGAGTTCTACTGGGTTATGCAACAAAAGACAGCTCCCTATGACGCAGTATTTGTCAGTGCAGCTAACTGGGCTTTCCATTTGGAAGACGGAATTGTGAAAATGGGGGCAAGCGCATTGGCATTCAAGAAATTGTTAGACCAGCATGTTTACTGTACACAAAACAATGATTTTGACGGTGCACAGATATTTATTCAGCCGGGATTCAAAGGACGAAGAATAATGGTGCCGGACACACCTGCATTTGAAAAGAACAAGATGTTTAACTTTTATAATAATCAAGAACAATGAGTAAAACAGAGAATCAATCCCCCCAACAAGGGAACTTGGGAATGGAACAACACAATGCTCCTTCACCAACAAAAACAGAACCGGTCTCCCCAACACCTTCCACACCACAACCGCCCGTTCCTTCTGCCCCACCAGCCTTTCCAGTACAACTGAAAGGATTGGAAAGCTGTTTTATCTCCCCTAAAAAGGCATTTATAGCAGCTGGTGGCACAGAACAGCAATTTGCCCGTGAAGTCAATTTCGCTATGCAGGCAATGTTGAATAATCCTTATTTGATTGACTGTGCCCGGCAATATCCCGATCATCTTGTCGAAGCAATCAAAAACGTTTCTCTTACCGGTCTGACGCTCAATCCTGAACTAAGATTGGGGTATCTTGTACCGTACAAAGGCAAAGTGAAGTTCCAAGCTTCATACATGGGGAAAGTTGATATTTTGATCCGCACTGGTGTTGTAAAGGATATTTATTCTGATTTGGTTTATGCTAATGACGAGTTCTGTATGACAAAAGGTACCGGCGGCACTATCATCCACAAACCTAATGTATTCGGAGAACGTGGTGATCTTCTTGGAGGCTACTATTTCGCTGTCTTGACTTCCGGTGTTGTAAAATTCGATGCAATGCCCAAAGCCCGTATTGAAGAAATAAAAAGTCGTAGTGAGGCTGTCAAGAAAGGCAAGCAATCTCCGTGGGACACAGACTTTGAAGAAATGGCTCGAAAAACAATCGTGAACTGGGCTTTCAAATTCCTGCCCAAAACCGGCATTTCAGATTCCATGATTAAAGTTCTTGAAACAGAGAGCCAGTTGGATGATGAAATGTTTGAAGACTGGAGAAAGGCACAAGGTCAGAAACCGGACGATTTTGAGGAAGACGATACTCCATACGCAGAAGAAGTCAAGTAATGGATTCATGTGAAAAAATCAGTAACAGTATCACAGCGGCTAAAGAACTGATTGAAAATGAAGCACGTTCTTTGGCTGCTTTACACAAGGCAAAACAACTTGAAAAAGAGCTTCGTAAATCCGGCAAGTTGTTTCGTATTCCTACAATAAACGGAATTATAGAGACAACCAGCCCGGAAAAATACATAGAATACAATAACCAATTTAAAATCAAATTAAAATGAGAACAGTAACAGTTGAAGTGCCCGAAGGACACATGGTAAAAATCGTAAAAGAGGAAAGTATGCAACCTACTCAAAAAGTTATGGGGGGGGTAAATTTGAATTTGAAGGTGAAACATTCATCCCCGGTGATGTGATTATAAATCCAAATCGTGGAGGTGGCAGCATGATGATTCTTTCTGAAATTAGAGAAGAAAGACCACTCCCCTTTTTACCAGCAATAAAAGTACCTTTCGGTCTCGTTGCCTATGTTCCTTCCAATGATGAAGGTGACAGAGTTTTTGTAAGACTTACACCCGAAGCTGGTATCGGAGGCATGAAGGGATTCCGTAAAGCCACGGAAGAGGAAAGGGCAAAGATGCTTGCCGCCATGAAGGAAGAAAAACATTACTCCTTCAATTTTGAGAAGTTACAGCCTGAATATACCCCGACTGTCGGCGATGTTGTTATTGTATGGGATGATAATAGCAAAGAAAATGCAGTAGTCGGTATTATGAATGAAGTGGATGAAACGAGCAGCCCATACAAAATAAATGATGGAACTCGATATGAGAACTGTGACAAGTTCGTTTCAGAAGAACAATATAAAAATTTGATTGATGGTAAAGAGTAAATCTAAATCGGGGGGGGGCGAGAAATTACACTCCCCTTCTCACAGCTCGCCCAAAGGGAATGAGCTACCAAGAATATCGTGAACGCAGAGCCTATCAGAACGCGTGGTTGAAAGAGCGACTGAAAGGCTTTATTTGTTATGTATCGTCTGAACTGGTTGTATATGACAAAATAACGGGATTACCCCGATTATTCAATCATCGTACAGATGATATACACAAAGCAAACATAAGGACTAACCCACAGCCATTTGTCGGTTCTGCCCGATATGGCTTAAAACCTTTATGATATGGATAAAGAACTATTTAAAGACAAGAATCCATTGCTTCGCAGACAAATGTTGGAAGACAATTGCGCAGCAGTTGAAAGAATCACCTATACCTCTCCTTTCAGTGAGGAAGAAATGGGTGAACGGAAAACGGAATTGGCAAATATTGACCTTGACATGGCCGCACTGGAAGAAGAAAAGAAAGCTTTCATGCAAGCATACAAGGACAAACTGAAACCTAAAAAGGAACGTAAAAAAACGTTGCTTACCGATATAAAGCGTGGTTATGAGGAAATTACGGATGAATGCTTTAAGTTCATGGAACGTAGCACTCGTACCACTGGATATTACAACGGTAATGGTGACTTGGTTAAAGAACGTCCGATGGAAGCACAAGAGATGCAAAAAACTGTATTCGAGGACATTGAATCTACTGGTACGGAGGGATAAGCCATGAGAAAAGAAGAACTTATCAAGCAAGTAGCCGAATCAACCGGTATCGCTATTTGTGAAGTCCGAACTGTCATAGAGGCAGCACTAAAAGAGACCGTGAATGCAGTAGCTAATGGAAAGACTCTTTATATCAGAGGTTTTGGCACACTGTCACCCAAACACTATAAACGAAAAGTAGCTCGTAACATACACAAAAACGAGACTATTGTCATAGCGGAGCATTATACTCCACATTTCAAACCTGCCAAATCATTTAAAAATAAAACTAAAAATTTGTAGAACAGCATGGAAAACGAAAAGATGCAAGTGAACTTTGCTCCAGGTATGACCGAAGCAACACTTAGGGTTATTGAACTTCACGAAGAAATGAGTTACCGGTACTGGAGCCTGATAAGGTAGAATTAGCCGGAACAATTGGAAGTGTTCATGAATTTCTCTTGAAAAGAATCTCTGAAAAAGAACAGATCAATCAGAAACGTTGCTATATTCTTGTTGATCGGGAGAAAATGACACTTAAACTTGTCACCAATGAAACTGACAGTAGGAATAAAGCTACTGTAAGAGGTGAGTTGAAATACTATCCCAAGTTTCTTGAATTTGGTATTAACACAAGCAAGACATGGGAACCGGTGCAGCTTTCAAAGTTCTTCAAAATGAATCGTGCCTTCTTCAAGGATGCACAATACAACATGGAACTGGTAACAGTCTTGAAGAACTTCAAAGCCAGCATTGACTCAAAAGTGGAAAACTCCCGACAAGACAACGGTAGTCGCACTGACAATTACAGCCAAGTTGTCAACTCCAATCTTCCGGCCTCATTCAATCTTATTGTCCCGATTTTCAAAGGTCGCCCTGCAGAAGAGATTGAAGTGGAAATCATTGCAGATGTGGACGGGCGTAATATTCGATTGTCCCTTTGCTCCCCTGGTGCAGAAGTGATAGTGGAAGAGGAACGCAACAAGGCCATTGACGAGCAATTATTGTTGATCCGTAAATTGGCACCGGATATTGCCATTATCGAACAATAACAATGAAGACTGTAAAGAAATACTGGAAGCCGGTACTTGTCGTATCGGCTTTCTTCATTGGCAACCGCGTATTCAATCACATAAATGCGTGGTTGGGAATTTCAATAATTATGCTGACAGTAGCATTTATAGTTTATAATATCATTAAAAAAAAGTAGAAAATGAAAAGAAAGATTGATTTTTTGATTGTGGCACTATTTGCCGTTGTTTTGTTTGCTTCATGCGAAAGAGTTGCTCCCAATTATGCCGGTGTCCTTATGGAGAACTACGGCAAACAAGGGAAAGAAGATTTTAAAATCGTTGCCGGTAAGGTATCTACATGGGAATTAGGCACAGAGCTTTTTCAAGTTCCGCTATTCGATCAGCGCGGAGAATTTTCTGATCCAGTCACACTAAAGGCAGCCGACAATACAGAGTTTACAGCCCGGCCAACTTACTCTTATAAAGTAATGAAAAACAGGGCTATTGATATTGTATTTGATAACAAGCATATTGATAAGGCTGACACCCCATCGGGAAAAGATGGCTTTATGCAATCATTAGAAGATAATATTTTGGAGCCACGTATATATGATCTTATCAAAGAAGAAAGTCGCAAACATAAAACAGACAGTCTGATGGCTGACGGTGGTTCATTGGTATTTGAAAAGAGACTGGAACAGATCGTTGATAAAGAATTTGAGAAACGGGGATTGCAGTTGTTGACCTTCTCCGCACAATTGGAATTTTCAAGAGCTGTCCGCGATAAAATAGATAGCCGTAACGAGGTAAACACTAATATTTCGGTACTTGATCAGAAGATTGAAGAACAAAAGAAGCAAAACGAACTGGAGCAACTAAAAACAGAACAAGCTTTAATTGCGTCCCGTGGACTCACCCGTGAGATTTTATATAAACAATTTATAGACAAGTGGGACGGGAAGACACCTCTATATGGCATTGCTCCTGAATTTTTAAAAATGACAAAATAATATGCTGACATTTCAACAAAGAAGAGATACGATATTGTCTCAATTTGCACAAGCAAAAGCCGATTTGGAAACACTTAATAGTGATATTGATGCAGAAATCGAAAGAATAAATCTGTTATTTCTACACTAACTTCTAAAAATACAGAATTGGCCTCTTTAAAAAGTAATAATGAAGGCTCAATCAAGACTTTTGCTAAATTCCTAAAATAATAATTATCAACCCGATTAATAATCAGCTTCTCCCGGTGTGGCTTGACCGCCTATCCGGGAACTATCATGCCTCACCTTTTTTCTTCTCTTTGCAAGTCGAGTCGAGTACGCTGCATACGCTCCACGACGGTAGATACTACAAAGAGTCTTTTTGTTCATGTAAAATGCCTCTATTGTAGAGGCAAACGGATAAGTGGCGAAATCGGAAGACGCTTAGTTTCTGTGGTAAAAATGCACGAATAGCATCACGAGTCAGGTAATATGCTATTAACACTTGACATACGTACAAACGGAAGCAGAAACGAAAATCCTGATTGCAACAGTTCCCAGTTCGAGTCCGGGCTTATCCACATAAATCAATCATTATGAAAGTTGAAATCCCCGACTATTTCCTAAAATCCTTTATCCGACATTTTGAAAGGATAACCGAGAATTGTAAAGCTTCACCTTCTGACATCAAGACCAGTGAAGCACTAAGGCTTGGAAAGAAAGATGTAATTAAGCTCAAAAGATTTATAAACAAAAAAGTATAATTTATGAAACGAAGGATCATAGGTATAGATGTTGGCAAAAACGGTGGAATTGTAGTGTACGACACCGAGAATAACAAATTATTGGAGTGTATCAAAATGCCACCAACTCCCAAAGACTTATTAGATTTTCTCTCCATATACAAAGAAAATAGCGTTTGTTATTTGGAACGAGTGAATGGCATGACCGGACAAAGTGCTTCTGCCTCTTTTGTTTTTGGAGAAGGTTACGGACAGCTGACTATGGGATTGATAGCTTGTGGGATTCCGACAGTAACAGTATCTCCACAAACTTGGCAAAAAACTATAGGATTACGAAATACAGACAAATTGGGTAAGACAGAATGGAAAAACATCTTAAAGAAGAAAGCCCAACAGCTGTTCCCGTATGCAAAAGTTACATTGGCAACTTCGGATGCTTTACTAATATGTGAATATGGTAGAATTAAAGAAAAGGAATAATGGAAAAATTAAAAAAATGTAGCAAATGTGGCCGGGAACTTCCGGTCAGTGAGTTTTGGAAAAATGCTTCAACCGAAGATGGATTGCAGACATATTGTAAAGAGTGCGGTAATGTTTATGCCAGAAACCGTAAGAAAACTCCGGGGGGGGGAATTTGAAGAAAATATATTCCAATCCTGAATTGGCAAAATTTTCTCCACGGGAACTTATCGCAGAATTGAAAGCACGTGGATATACCGGAGAATTGAAATACACCCAAACAATATCATTATAAATGGAAAAGTTACGTCTATTGGTTACAACCAAATGTCCGAACAAATGTCCTATGTGTTGCAACAACTCATGGGATTTTTCAAAATTACCAGTTGTTGAGCACTTTAATTACAAAGAGATCATGATAACTGGTGGAGAACCACTTTTGTTTCCTGAAAAACTGGCAAATTTGGCTGAAAGTATCAAAACCGTTCAAAAATTGGCCTATGGCAATAAAGGAAAATTATTTCTATATACGGCACTGGCTGATATGCTCCCCAATTATATCAGATACTTCGATGGAGTTGTTTACACTCCACATTCTGTTAATGATATTCATAGTTTATTGGAGGCCAATAATTTTTTGTTGGATTACAAAGATGAACTTATGGAAAGTAAATCTCTTCGGCTCAATCTTTTTCCTGATATTAAAAAGCATATTCCTGACAACACAGACCTTTCGTTATGGAAAGTAAAAGATATGCAATGGATCAAAGATTGCCCGGTTCCGGCTGATGAAGAGTTCAAAAGAGTAGCTGAATTATGGGAGGTGGAATGATGAAAGATGTAATTACCCCCCCATACACAACATCTCTATCCTTATCGCTGGTCTTTAGAAGATGCTGTTTTTACTAAAGATAAAGGAAAGGTATTTTCTTGTTTTGCATGTGGCGGTGGCTCTACTATGGGTTACAAAATAGCAGGTTACGATGTTATTGGCTGTAATGAGATTGATCCACGAATGATGAAATGCTATGAAACAAACCATCATCCCCAGTATAGTTATTTGGAAGATATTCGTGATTTAGTGAAAAGGAATAATCTTCCCGAGGAACTGTACCATTTAGATATATTGGACGGATCACCACCTTGCAGTACATTTAGCATGTCGGGATTACGTGAAGATGCGTGGGGTAAAGAAAAGAAATTCAAGGAAGGTCAAAAGACACAAGTTTTAGACACGCTCTTTTTTGATTTTATTGCACTTGCCAAACGCTTAAAACCTAAAGTCGTTATTGCTGAAAATGTGAAAGGACTTCTTTTAGGGAATGCGATTGATTATGTCAGACGTATATACAAAGACTTTGAGGAAGCTGGTTATTATTGTCAGCATTTTCTTCTTGATGCTTCTAAAATGGGAGTACCTCAAAAAAGAGAACGTGTATTCTTTATATGTATCAGGCATGATTTGGGAGTCCATTTCCTAAAAGTTTCAGACCTCTTCAATGTTGAGCCATACATCGACATGGAATTTAATGAATCGGAAATATATTATGGGGAATATGCGGATTACAAGGGAAAGCCTATTGGTGTAAAAATGAGAAAGTTATTTGAGCAGAGAGTGGCAGGAGATATTGCTTTGGCAGAGGCCTATAAGAAACAAACTGGAAAACGAGGCTTTTTTAATCAACAATATCTATATGAGAACAAAGTAAGCTACACCCTAACAACTCATGCAGACTCAATTATTCCTTTTAAGCAGCCTATATATTTATCACGGTCAGAAGTATGTAATATATCCACATTTCCACAAGATTATCATTTCCTCAACCAATCCCCACATTATATCTGTGGAATGAGTGTACCACCCGTTATGATGGCGCACGTAGCCTCACGAATATGGAAATATTGGTTATCTAAATTATAAATCAAATGAAATCAGAAGAATTAGCAACCCAGTGGTGTCGGGATCATCCTGATGCAACATTGGAACAAGCATTCATGGCCGGATTAGGCCATAAGATGAATATGAATAAGGATTCTCTTTCTGCAAGGAAAGACAAATTCAGAAGTGAAGTCCTCATGTATAGAGGGAAATATCCTGATGATATGTTGAAGGACTTTTTCGAGTATTGGACTGAATGCGGAGGACGGAAAATGCGCTTTGAGAAGGAACGTACATTTGAAGTTTCCAAACGTTTAGTCAGATGGTCTAATAATGATTTTAACAAGTATGGGAAACAACTTAATTCAAGTCAACAGCAATCTCCCGGCAACCGAAAAGAAAGCGTTGAAAGACTTGCTGACCTTGCAAGCGGAGTATTACAAGGGATTGCACGTAAGTTCGATTAAAGAAGCTGTTCTCAACACTCCTAACCTACCACTCTCCGTTATAAGAAAAGAAATCACATTGGCTGGCGCAAGAGCCATACTGGTAATTGCGATTAACGAGCTTGTGTCTTTTTTCAATGTTGGAAAAACGATGAATGATGTTCAAGTGGCACTTACCGCTGATCTAATAATAGACAGATTCTATTATCTCAAATTGGAGGAAATCAAATTGTGTTTCCGTAATGCTATGGCTTCCGGTAAGATTTACGATAGACTGGACGGTAATATCATTCTCGGCTGGTTAAATGAATACGATGCACAGCGTGATGAAATTGTTTCTTCTCTTTCAATTAATGAAGCCCATGAACAAAATAATAACAGCACTGGAATGTTCTACGGAGAATATATCAAACATCTAACTGAAAGATCGGAAAATGGAGATGAAGAGGCCAAAGAATTATTGGAATCCCATCAATCATTCATACAAAGGATGAAATCAAATGATAAAGAAGCCGCTTTCAAAAAATGGAAAGAAGAATATTATGGAAGAACTAAGAGACAAACTACTTGACTGGGCGAAACAATTTGAAACACCTGATTTTATAAAAGATGATCCTATATTTTTTCCACATAAGTACAATGATAAAAAGGACATAGAAATCAGTGCTTTTCTTACTTCATGGATAGCTTTCGGGAATCGCAAACTGATAATGCAGCAAGCAGAAATTTTGGATAATCTAATGGGTAATTCTCCTTATGCCTTCATTATGAACAAAGTATGGGAACAATACAAAGAAAATACAAATACCTTCTACCGTATGTTCACCTACCATGACTTCTTCTGCATTTGCCAGCGGTTGTACAACATATATCAGGAATGGGATGATTTGGAAGTATTTTATGAGGGTTACAACAATGTTATCCGTGAAATACAAACAGATTTTGGTGGCGTAAAAGGTATTCCAAAATTGGAGCGTGATTCTCCATGCAAGCGTATTTGTCTGTTTCTACGGTGGGTAGTACGAAAATCGCCGGTGGATTTAGGTATTTGGAATATTATTCACCCGACAGAATTATACATACCATTGGATGCACATGTTGCAAAAATGGCACACCAGCTTGGGATAACAACACGCAAAACAGAGGACTGGAAAATGGTTCAACAAGTAACCAATTACATGAAAACAATTTTCCCGGATGATCCGTGCCGGGGAGATTTTGCATTATTCGGATATAGTATTAACAATAAATAATTTACATTATGTCAGAACTTAAAATCACACAAGAAAAGGTAACAGCCGCTTTTAGTGAAGCAAACGACTGTCCTAAAGCAATTAGTATTCTAACAGCCCTATTCGGAAAGCAAAAGCCGGATTATACAGATTATCACAATATTAAAACCTACGAAGATGCTTGTGAAGCAATAGGTGTAAAACCTATTGTTCGCCTACTTGTTGAGGATGAAGACGGACACAAAGAAGAAGTGGCTGATATTGCACACCTCGCCTACATCAAACTATGCACAATTGCTCGTGCATTGAACAACGATCCTGATTTTCCACGATTTACTAAAGATGAATACCGTTATACGCCGTGGTTTTATCTTTATAATCAGAAAGAAATTGATGAAATGGACGAAGAGGATCGTAATCAGCTGGTTCTTTGGGGCGGTTCTGCGCATGCCGGTGCGTATTGCGGCGTCGCTTATGCGTACTCGTATAACGCTTGGTCGGACTCGCTTGCGGGTATCGGCTCTCGCCTTGCTGTAAAATCAAGTGAAATCGCAATT
>ULXC01067429.1_pt1 | contig 12590 bp, 10 predicted proteins | sample 1960721 | NCBI WGS metagenome assembly ULXC01 (sample SAMEA4835822, study PRJEB28245) | human gut metagenome | biome: gut microbiome; material: fecal sample | place: Denmark | collected 2008
TAAATCAGATAGTCCAGCTCTGACCGCTGATACATATTGTCTGCAACCTCGTTCTCCACGGCGATGGTGTCAATGGCAATCATGCTCGAGTCGCCCTCGCCCTTGGAAAGTAATACAGCCGTCTCAACATGCGTGGACGAGGGGAAATGGATGCAAAGGATGCTAACGTATCCTGGTTCTACTTTGCCAAAACACACAAAGATCTACCTATTGTTCTCATACTTCATGAGATTTTTCCTTACATTTTTAAATTCCAATAGCCACTTCGTGCTGTTCCAACCCTCTCTAACACATTCATTTCTGCCAGTTCTTTTATATTTTTCTTAACTGCTCTTGCTGTAATTCCTAATCGTTCTGCCATCACAGTTTGTGTTATCTTTGAATTATCTGCAATCATATTTACGATTTTCTGTTGTGTTGCATTCAATTTCATTGGTGAACTTTTTGGTGAACTTTTTGGTGAACTTTTTGGTGAACTTTGGTGAACTTCACTATACGACGGTCTGTATAAGTTCACTCTAAAACTATCTCCAATTTCTTTTAATTCCGGTTCCTTGATTCCATATTCCCGACAGGAACTAAACATTCTCTTTACACCAGTTCCCCAGCTTTCAATAATTCTCATTCTGCTAAATACTTCAGCAATACAGCGATTGCGAATTTTAGAGCCGCCTTCTTTTATCTGTTCTATCGTCAAACCTCCACACAACATTCCTGGCGAAGTAATTTCAACTCTGTCATCATAAACTGCGACCTGCACACATGCCCTGTCCAAAAAATTTCGATGTGTCGTAGCATTTACGATTGCTTCCCTAATTGCTTCTGTAGGCAATTCATACGAATCCGTTCTGACCAATCCATTTATTTCTGCTCCCAGATTAATATGTTTCAAAACGAATTTGTAAGCTTCTTCAATTTGTTCATAAAGCGGTCCTTCAAAATCTCTTTTATCAATAAAAACAACTCTTTCAACACCTTTGAATAATGCACACTGTATTTTAACAAATGGGAACGGGTTATTTGTAAGCATTACAAAAGCATTTGTAGGAACCAGCGTTCCCTCCAAATTCTTGATTACTCCCCAGTTAATCAAATTTTGAACTGTTACATCACGAACCTTTTCTTTTTCTGCTTTCGTCTTTGCCGCATCTACCATATACTTTTTGATAGCAGCACATAATTTTTCTGCCTGTTCTGCATCATACTTTTGTTCAACACAGACCATTTCGTCAAAAGAACGATTTGTTCCCTGAAAATCCAAATCCTTAATTATTGTGTCATCTGCCGGTCTTGATGTTCCTGATACTCTGATAAATGTCCCTGACTCTTTTCCAAGTGTTTTGATGTAATAAGGTCTATTTGCACCCGGATAAATTTCTACCACAATAACACATTTCCCCTCAATCGTATCAACTCCAATATTAGGAAAAATTTGCGGGTAACACATATCTGAAATTGTATTTGTTATTCCATCAATTATTTTAAACACCTCATTAGGATCAACACCCACAATCTCATGACTTTTATCATCAACACCAATAATAATCTTTCCACCTGCTGTATTAGCAAAAGCTACAACACTTTTTATATACTTTTCGCTCTTTTTAGGTACCTCTACCTTAAATTCTATATTGGATGATTCCCCCGCTTTGATTTCATCTGCTAACATGCTTTCCTCCACGCTTGAATCAATATAATTACAGCACATACGTCTTCTGTCAATATAACAATATAAACTCACGAATTTTCGAAAATATATGTTCTCGATATCTTTACTTCTCAATCATACTCCAAAATATTTAAAACAAGATATTTTGCAAACTCACAACTTGTATAAGAAGCATATTTCTGAAAATCATCACCTTTTTTTTCATCCGCAAAATCGCTTATTGATTTCAGGCAAATAGGTATTACGCTATTATCAATACCATAATTTGCAGCATAAAATACACCATATGATTCCATATCTAAGCCCACTGTTTTTCTTGAATGCTGCATTATCATATCATCTACAATTTTTGAATTACCAACCACCGCCGCACCACAAGCTAACGGCCCTAACACCAAATTCAAATCATGACTAATTGTTTGGCCTTTAAACTCCCTCTTTATTCCAAACAATTGTTGTGCGTAATCTCTTCTTAAAATACTCTCCATTCCTGAATCCAGTAAAATATGCTTAGGATCTGGTGAGAAAATAGCTTCCCCATTCTCCCCTGTTATGTATTTACCATTTGAATAATTCCAAACTTCAGTAGCTACTATTATATCCCCCAGATTTTTCCCTGAGCCTATACCAGCCGCAATTCCAACCATAATTAAATACTTTGGATGAAAATGATGTATTATATTTAGTGATAATGTTGAAGCTGCAGCCATTCCCATTTCTCTTTGTTGTGCATATACCACTTTTATATTTTTACCATTTGCCACTATATTTGCAAGATAATAATCTGTTGTATCGCTATCAAAATTTACTCGTTGGAAATCATGCTCTTTGAATGCATATTTTAAAGCTTCCATTTCGTTATTGACCGCACATATAATTGCAACATCACTTTTTTTAACATCTGAAAAACGCTCAATTGATTTCTCATATTTAAGAGCATATCGAATTTTATTTTTTATTACATTTTCCCATTCTACAGACTGTTCATCATATTTTAGTACCAGAAATTCTAGATTCTTTCCTAATTCCTTACATTTTTCTTGTAATGCATCATGCTCTGTCAAAATAATTATTTCCTTAGGTATCAATATCGAATCTGTCTCTAAGATTTCATCAATAAATTCCAACCCAGCGATTTCCGAGTCATCTTCCTCCCCTATGCATTCAGCTATTTTCAAATCCAACACAACCAAATCATATGCTATCAGTTTTTTATAATCCGCAATGAAGCTTTGGGTTTTATAGCCTTTTTCTATCTCAAGTTCGAATACTTTTGGTGATAATCCTAATGTTGTTAAATACAAACGATATGGAATTATATCTGTCAAAAAAATGCAACTAAAAATTTTTCCATTAAATTCAAATGGAAAAGTTGCTCTTTCTTCCCCTTTTGCTATCATATCTTTGTGCAATAACTTTAAAGCTGTAAATTCAAACATCTTCACCCAATCACCCTACTTTCGTTTTTTATATCAATTTCTTTTACAAACTATTTTGCCAAAAAGTATCCTTTCGCCAAATTATATATCATCCGTTCCCCAAAGCCTATCCCCTGGGGTAAATCAATTCCCTCATAGCCACTCTGCGGAAACTGAAACACACATCTATTTTTCTTCCAAAATTGCAGAAACCTTTGATTTACTGCGGTTTTCGGGACAGAAGGCAAACAGTCTCCACATGTGTTGAGGGTGTGAAACAGATTCCTGAAAAGCAGATTTTGTCCCTGGCGGGAACCGATTACTCGCCTAAAATCCATTCATAGTTTTACTTTTATATCTTTACGCTAGGTTCAAAGTATTTTCATAATTCTTAATATCTTTCTTTTAACCTTTCGTTGCAAACTATATACTTATCACATTAAACTACTAATTTCTTCCTTGGTATTTCCTATATATTCAATCATATAAACCTTTCCCTAAACAACACTTTTTAAATTTCTTTCCGCTTCCACAAGGACACAAATCGTTTCTTCCGGTTTTCAACTTCTTTGATGGCATACCCAATTCTGCTGGCCTATGTCCTTTATCGATCAATGCAAATTCTTTTATCTTATACAGATATTCTGCAATCACCAAGATTGCCTGGAATAAGTGTAATGCTTCGTTTTCAAATTCCAAAAGGTATTCTGTCCTACTCTTCAATCTATCTTTAGGATCTGGTATATATGTTATTTGTTGAGAAATCGCATCATATTTAACATCATTATGTCCTATTGCATTGCGCAATTTCGCATTAATGATAACCTGCAAATACTCCGTATAAATTTCTTCACTATCACATAAGTGATATCTATTTGCTTTGGAAAGCCCAAAGAAATCGTCCAAAGAATTAACTCTTCTTTCTAATCCAGGTTTGACTTTCTTGAAATTTCCTCGAAACTTTATGTTGTTTAACGCAACTGGTAAAATTAATATATTTCCCAAAGCTTCATATACATCTAAATAAAACTGTTTTACCAAATCAAAACTGCTTGTTGTCGATCCTTCCTCTGCAAAGTCGATGCTATCTGCTTTACAAAACTGAGTAGCAAATGCTGGGATCAAGTATTGATAAACCTCAATAAACTCGCTCAGCATTTGATAGATTGTAGATTGCAAATCTTCCAATCTATATCCTTCATGAGCATTTAAATACTCTATCAATTCTCTTATCTGATTAAAATCCAACTTTAGCACACTATCACTTACTTCATGTTCTGAAATAACATCATCCCTCAACGGTGTAATAAATCCCATAATCTCTACCAGATGCACCGCTCTTAAAATTTCCAACTCATTAGTTCCTGGAACAAACTGCTCTGGAATCAGTTTCTTCACCTCTTGAATTAGATAGCCTTTATTTCCGTTCTGAGACAAATCCAATATTCTTTTATATTGTGCCCAGTTCTGTGCAGTTTCCATTAATCTGGATACACTTCTTGTAAATTTCTCATATCCATTATTCTCCTGCATTCGACTTTGGTTTCTCATAAATGGAGATGGTACAAACTCTCTCTCATCAGTACTTAGCTTTTTAGTTGGAAATTCTCCGGAACATTCAACAACATAATCTGCCGATTCATCCTCTCTTAGAATTTCTGCATTCTCAAAACTGAATTCCAATCCCGGCATATCCTGCCCTATTTTAACTTTTCCATTTAAAGAAATCCCACATTTTCTACACGCTACGACAATTGGATGTTCCTCCTGCCAACCAACTTGTAACCTGACTCGTGTTATACTGCCACAGACATGACATCTTATAAAACAATTGTATACCACCCCATGTTCCTCCTCGTGTAGTCTATTTTAATATCATTCCAAATTTTCTTTCACCCATATTTAATCACTCTTCTGGGCAAGAACATTCAACACCACATTTTCTCCAAAATTTAGCCGTTGCCAAATTCGGTGGTTCTACACGAATATCTCTTGGATTGATGCTGTTCATATCAAAAAATTGTTTTATGATTTTCTCACCCATTCCCTGATTCCTCATAAAAGGTACAACTTCTAAACATGAAATATTATACTTTCCACTCTGTTCAATAAAGTAGTATAAAAATGCAGTTATATTTCCAAAACTGTCTTTTATTTTCCACAAATAAGCATTATTCCTCCAGACAAAATCTGGTAAAATAAATTCCCATGCTAATATCAATTTGTATTCTTTTTTGTATATTTTAATTTCCTCACTATAACATTTTTCAAATTGGAATAAATCCGTTTTTTCCATACTACTTTCTTTTACTATTGTACACGTTTCCAAATATTTATTTATATGAAAATCTTGCTCCTCATGTGACAATTTTGGTTTTTCACCAAGCAGCGACTCATACATCTTAGCACTCTCAGGAGTATAATCAATAACACTATGTACTAATCTCTGTTTGAACCTCTCGACCCAAATTTCTCCATGAAGTGGCAGCCAATAATTAACTATATCAAAAGCACTCCATTTCTCAATCTGCCCATCGTATAATTTCATTTCAAATAAAATCTTTTTAATCTGTTCTTTTTGAACAGCATCCACTATAATATATTCTTTTTTTGTCCATCCTGAAACTCTATAAACACTACATTCAATAGGCATAATTGGCTTTTTATACCAATACTCATGTGTTAGTGCTGCATCTGGCACAAGTCCTTCTTCATATAGTTTATTCCAACCGACCAGATTTGGATCATCTTCATTAATTTTAACCTTATAAACTCTAACCAATCCTACTTCATCATCAAATTTGTTTACGATTTCCGCTGATTTAAGACATTCCAGAATACTAGGCGCTAAACAGATTCTCTTTTCTGTATAATTCTCACCTATTTCTGTTTCATCTGGTATCTTGGGAATCAAAATACTCTGAATTGGTTTCTCTAGTGATGTTATATGATATAAAATCACTTTTTCTCCTCCGCTTACATATTTGATTCTTAAACTTAAACCTTCCCGTTAAGCAATTATAATACGCTTTAACTAATAAAAGGGTTACCACCTTCCGGCAATCCTTCTATCATTTTTTACTACAAAATCAATCTTATTTGTAATTTATCACTAAATCAAGCCCCTCTTTTACCCGCCAATGCACGAACCTCCTCTACAGATAACTGAGAAATCTCAGCAATCTCCTCAAAAGACATCGCACCTTTTTTCAAAAGTCTGCTTGCCACTTCTTTTCTTTCCGCTAACCGTGCTGCCAAAGCAGCCTCATCCCGCATATCTTCCATTGCCTTACACATAGCCGCCACTCCTTTCTCATCTTCCTTGAAATATCTTACACGTTCTGCCAATGTTCTATACTTTATATCCTTCGCATTTGTACAGGAAAAATCATGCATCAGGGTCCCTATGGGCGATTCATCCCGGTATTCGCCATTCACATATAAAATATGTGCCTCATCGCCAAAGTTCTCACCAGTTTCTTTGATTACCCGGTCAATATGATAAATCGGTTTTCCCTTTCCCAGCACATCATGCTCTGTAATAAAGATTACATAAGTTTCCACCAGATTTTCCAGCTTTTCTCCCGGCTCAGTCACATTAGCATCGATCAAACTGCTGTGATATCTGGCTCTCTTTGCTCCCGCACCGCGATCTGCTCTCTGGATTTCTACATTATATCTTTTTCCGGCATGATCCGTCGCATAAATATCAAAAATAATTGATCTGCCCTGCAGATTTTTAAGCTGATGCTGGATTGCTACCTTTTCCACCTTCAAATCATCTCTGCCAAGCACAATCTGCAGCACCAGTTCCGTACATTCGATATTTTCCTCAAAACATTTTGACATAAAGTCATCATCCATCAGACGAAATCCACGGATTCTCTGCAGATCTTCCGGTCTGAACTTTTCTTCCCAATCCTTACTCATCTCTCTGCTTCCTTTCTCTGCCTGTTTTTATCAGAAGCATATACTTTCCCTATCATACTTAAATTTTATCACAGGCACACTTCTGTTGCAAGGTTCGCTCTGCCTCATTTTATGTTTAGATTTTATATTTTTAACCCGACGGTTCCCGTATTTCTTTCCTGATATCAATTTCTAATTTTCCCACTTATCCAGCCTCTGCACCATCACGATCCCCGACCGGAACTGAAGCTCGATCTTATTCTGATTAATAACCTTAACCGTCTGGATCAGCCTCCACACCAGATCATTATCAAATTTCCTGCTCAGCACCCCTGCTTTCCTTATATAATCGTCCACCTCTCCAGCTCTCTGATCATAGGCTTCTGCCAGACGTTGTTCCTTCCTGGACTGTTCTTTTCTCTTTCTCAACTCCTTCAGATGCGCCGTAACTCTCCGGTATTCCCGATCAAAATCTTCCTCTCCGCAGTTTCCTTTGGCACTTTCCTCAATCAGCGACATCAGATGCTTCTCCAGTTCCTGAATCTCTGTATTGTATTCTATCGGTTTTGCTTTGTTTCCATAGCTTCCGATAATCCGGATCACGTTTTCACGGAATGCCTGCACAAATTCGCCCTGATCCTCTACCACCTTGCCAATTGCCATCATGATGGCTTCATGAAGGATTTCCTCTTTTAATGTCGGGGAATTTTTACACCGCTCGGAACCATGTTTCAACCGGTTATCACATCTCCACACAGCGCTTTTCTTTCCATATTTAGACCACACCTGCCTCCGGTAGGGCTGTCCGCATTCTGCGCAAATCATCAGACCCGACAGCGCATACTTGCCGCTGTACTTACTCTTCTCCTCTCTCCTCTTTTTCTTGATGGCTGCCCGGTAAATATTTCCTCGTCTGGCTTTCTCCTCCTGTACCCGGTAAAATAATTCTTTTGGTATGATGGCTTCATGGTCATCCTCTATATAATACTGGGGAACAATCCCCTTATTGACTACCTTCTTCTTCGTCAGAAAATCTACGGTATAGGTCTTCTGCAGGAGGGCATCCCCCATGTATTTCTCATTGGTCAGCATCTTATCAATCACGGTTGCCTGCCATACGGTATTGCCGGTCACTGTCCTGATCCCCTCTGATTCCAGGATTCTTTTAATCCTATAGCTGCTGTTCCCCTCCAGAAAAAGCCTGTATATTCTCCGCACCAGTTCCGCCTCTTCCGGTACTACCACCAGATTTCCGTCCTTATCCTTCGTATATCCAAGGAACTTATTGTGGTTGACAATAACCTGTCCTGCTTCAAACCGTCTCACAATTCCCCAGTGACAGTTTTCGCTGATATTCCGGCTTTCCTCCTGTGCCTGGCTGCTCAGGATCGTAATCAGCAGTTCCCCGCTTCCCTCCAGAGTGTTAATCCCCTCTTTTTCAAAAAATACAGCAATGTTCTTTTCTTTTAGCTTCCGGATATTTGTCAGGGAGTCTACGGTATTTCTGGCAAAACGGCTGATGGATTTTGTAATGACCATGTCAATCTTTCCTGCCATGCAGTCATCGATCATGGACTGGAAATCCGCTCTTTTTCTGGTACTTGTCGCGCTCTTTCCGTCATCTGCATAAATCCCTGCCAGTTTCCAGTTCGGATTGCTTTTGATTTTCTCTGTATAATATTGTACCTGAGCTTCATAACTGGATTCCTGCTGTTCCATCAGGGTGCTGACACGGCAGTAGGCTGCCACCCGAAGGGTTCGCATTTGCGGCCGGATGCTCCGGTCATACGCCGGTTTTGCCGGTATGATCGATATGTTCTTTTTTATACTTGCCTCCATCACTGCTTCCCGCCTCCATCTTCTTTTATCTGGATTACGACTCCATTCTTCATATGTACATCCATGGTTCCATTCTTAAAAACCATGATTTTCTCCACTGTCTTTTGAAAGCATTTTTCATTAAAATATTCCTGTTTTCCACCTCTGCACAGGATTTCTTCAATCTTCCTTCCATAATAAGCGCGGCTTTCTATCTCTGCAGATTGATACTGTTCCATTGCCCTCTCGTAAAGCAATGTTTTGATCTCTTCTGCCGAAAACTCTTCAATCTGCAGAAGTTCTTCAATCTGTCTTGTCAGCTTCCTGTATTTGGGTGTTTCCACTGCTGCGCTCTCTTTCTGAACCTCCTGTGCCAGTTCCGGATGCTCCACCACCAGATTCATGGCTGTTAGTGCTGCATTTTTTATCTGCTCCTCTGACAGAATCCGGTTTCCGCAGGATACCTTCCTCCCATTCTGATACTTGGAACATTTCCAGCACCATTTATCTTCTCCGGGCTTTTGCCGCTTCTTCGCATATTTTCGATATTCTAATCCACACGTTCCGCAAAAGATCTTTCCATTCAAAATGCCCTTGCCTGCATGACTGTTTGGATGATACCTGCGTCCCAGCTGGCTGGTTCTATTTTCCCGTCTCTCCTGTACCTGCAGAAACAACTCCTTTGAAATAATTGGCGGATAATATTCATCCCCGCAATATCTTGGGTTCTTCAGCAAATTTCCGATAGAGGCATGACTCCATGAAGGATGTCCGTTTGCATTCAGCACTCCCAACTCTGTCATCCACTTTGCAATTCCATAAGTGGTAGATCCTTCCAAATAATCCCGAAAAATACGTTGTACCAACTCTGCCTCTTCCGGGACAACCTCTGCCCTGCCATTTTGAATTCGATATCCGATTGGAAAACGCTTTTGCCGTTTAATTCCTGCCATCTTCCAATCCCCCTTCCTCCAATGACTCTTCCAGCTCCAATCCATTTTTCAGGCAGAACCGGATTTTCTGCCCCGGATATACCGTTGCATGGTCAATGATCATCAAAAATGCTTCTTCTTCATAATTTTCCATTCTGGTTGGGCGGCTCCGAAATACAGTCAGCAGATATTCTGTTTGCATGATCTCCTGTTCAAAGAACTGATCCGCCTCTAAAAGCTGCCGCCTATGGATTAGCGTTTCCAATTCTGAATCCAGCTGGTTCCGCCTTTCTATAAAAACAGCAGAGCCAATATTGCCGTCCACCAGGACCTGCCGCAACATGTAGCTCTGCTTTCTCAATTCCTCTATTTGATAATTTAACTTCCGAATCTTCCTTTCCTGCTTTGGATCTCTTGGGACTGCTTTAAGCCCAGCCAGTAAAGGCATCAATATTTCCTCATAATTTCCTGCCATCCGGTTCCACATCTTGGTAAACAAACGTTCAATATTTTCTTCTCGGATTGCCTTTTGACCACAGGTTTTCCTATCCTGAATATGTTTATGGCAGCACCACTGGACTTTTTCATAAGATTTTCCTATGTATAGTTTTTGCCTGCGGAATATGCTGCCGCACACCCCACACCGAATCCGGCTGCTAAATGCATAACGGTTCTGATATACCTCTGAGTCCTTGACACACTGCTGTTCCTTTCGATATGTACAGAGCTTACGAACTGCTTCCGCTTCTTCTCTGCTGATAATAGGTTCATGGTTATCCCTGATCAGATATTGAGGAAGTTCTCCATGGTTCCGTTTCGTTCTAAATGGTATACCTTCTGTAGTACAAGTCTTCTGTAAAAGCAGATCCCCTTCGTAAACCGGATTTTTAAGAATTTCTTTGACGGTTCCCTCCTGCCATCCATTTGACTTCCGGCTAGTAGGGATTCCCTCCTTCTGTAAGCTCTGAGCAATTGTATAGGAACCCATTCCCCCCAGATATGCTTCAAAAATCCTCCGTACTACTGCCGCTTCCTTCGGTTCAATGATCAGATTTCCATCTGGATCTTTACAATATCCATACGCAGGATCACTGATAATAAAGGTACCATTTTGAAATCTCCGTACCACAGACCATCTGACATTTGCAGAAATATTCTCTGATTCCCCTTGCGCAATGGAACTTAAGATAGTAAGAAGCTGTTCACTTTTTTCAGAAAGGGTATCAACCCGTTCCTTTTCAAAATATATTCCTATTCCAAGAGCCTTTAATTCACGAATCGCCTGAATACTGTCTACCGTATTTCTTGCAAATCGTGTGACTGATTTTGTGATAATATAATCATGCTGTCCCCGCCGGCAGTCCTGCATCATCTTCTGAAATTCATCCCGACCATTCAACTTTGTTCCGCTCCTGTCCTCATCCGCATAGATACCTGAAAAAATCCAGTTGTTTCGCTCTCCAATGAGCCGACTGTAGTATGCCACTTGAGCTTCCAGCGAATGCTTCTGATCTTCAGAATCTGTGCTGATCCTGCAATATGCACAAACTCGTTTTTCCTGTGTTTGTTCAAGGGGCTGTGTGGTACGGACCGGATCAATCCGTGTGACTTTCTTTTCCTTTTTTACCATCGCTTTCCTTTTCCTCCATCTTCAGATATACCCTCTTTAAAATTACCTCTCCTATTAGCACCACACAATACCACAATTTCTGCTGGATATCTAGTGCTTTCAGCATATACTTTGGAAAGTTCCGGTTTAAATGTTAGACGGTTTAAAGCATCAATTTTTTCATATTCCTCCGGCAATAAAAAACCATTTTTCAACATCAGGTCCAATAGCTTCACAGCCAGCTTATAACTTAATTCCCTGCTCTCTTTTTTCTCCAAACTAAACCCCTCCTAATTTTTTCTCAATGCTGGGTGGAGGAATCATCTGCTTTTGCTGCTTCCATATACCGTCAAAATATTATCTTAACCAGATCTCCATCCCGTATTCCGCCCATGTCACTGCCTGATCCTCTTCCCCAAAGTATTGGTCTGCCGCTTTTTTATCTACCTCCAGCACCTTTGTCGCTTTCTCTCCTGCCGATAACAATGCTGTCAGATGCTGCTCTATCTCCCGACGCAGTTCCTCATCCTTACAAGAACTGATTTTTCCACTTGCTGCACGCAGCACCATTCTATCCCTCATATCCGTCACAGACATCCACTCCATCTCTGTCCCATACTTTCTGAACAATGCCGCCAGATTTTCCGGCTCCAGAGACACTACTTTTTCCAGGGTTTTTCTTGCTTTCGCATCAAAAAGATAGGCGTACCCAATACTGCCTGATTCTAAAATTTCATGGATTTTCTTTTCTTCCCCTTTGTTCATCCCTTTTGTGCCTCCCGTCACTTTCTATTACATATGCAGAAACTGCTCATATTCCACCTGTTCCCTGCCAAACTCCTCTTCAATCCCACTATCATCAAACAGCCCTAAGCTGACCGCCATTGCATATTCCACATCTTTCATCCTACCAGCTTCCAAATGCCCTATGTATTCGCCCAACCTGCTTTTATCCAGCACCCGGATCTGTTCCAGCAGCACCATTGACGTTCTTCCAATTCCAGCTTCCCCTGCATACACCGTCACATGGATCGGAAGATTATGTTTCCCCGTCTTGGCCGTCATCGGTGCAATAATGACCGTACTACTAAAATAATTTCCTTTATCATTTTGTAAGATCATCACAGGCCGTACCCCGCCCTGTTCGCTTCCAACTGTCGGCTGCAGATCTGCCCAGTAAACATCACCCCTCTTGATCATCCTTTCTCCTTCCTGCACAGCCTTTGAAACGGCGG
>ULXC01021666.1_pt1 | contig 12450 bp, 27 predicted proteins | sample 1960721 | NCBI WGS metagenome assembly ULXC01 (sample SAMEA4835822, study PRJEB28245) | human gut metagenome | biome: gut microbiome; material: fecal sample | place: Denmark | collected 2008
GGGTTAAGTTCCTCGGTTCTGTATGGGATTACCATTTCCTCTGTGAATCCCTCTGTGTATTCTTTAGTGTGACCTGGTAAGGTTTCTGAATCTGTATATCCTACAAAGTCATAAGTATCAGTATTATCGGTCATGGTAGAGAATATTTCGATTAGCCAGTTAAAGTCCTCTAGAGGTACTCTGTCTAGCCATTCCCATCCGATTGGATATTGGTTTACTGTTATTGTTGGTTTCATGATGTTAATTGAGTTGAGGGTTAAACATTTGTTTTGGTTGGCCTAATAGGCAGCAATGAGGATAACCTGCTTCATCGAGGATTCCCAGTATAAGATATTGATTGGTATCTCTGGGAATTTCGAAATAGAAAGCTGGTTTCATGTCGCCATCTATGAATGTAAAAACTATCTGAGTGTTTTCTAGTAACCCATTTAGTTGTACATGAGAAAGGTAGTTATAAATAGCTTCCCTTTGATTTCTTGGGTTTTTATCCCATAAGATGAGCATATCGTCATACCAATTTGGATTATCGCATAGCTTTTTAAGTTGTTGTTGAATATACGGTGTCATGATTTGAAGTAATAATATAAGTCCTCGATTAGTTTATCCTGTTCTTCCCATATAGTATCTGATACTACGTATTCTGATACGAAATAGTTATAGAAAGGCCCAAATAGTATTTTTAATACTATGTCCTTGAGTTCGATATTGAGTTGTTCCTCTTCTTCGGTAGAACTGGGTTTGATTGCCTGAAGTTCTGCCTTGTAGGATGCCGTTACGGCATCCTTTAGGGTTTGAATATATTCTGGGTTAGTTTCCTTGAGAATACTTAATTGTGATTTGAGTTCTTTACTTATCATGGGGCTTAGCGATTATGGATATGAATCCTTGTGGATATTGAGTATAGAATAATTGATAGTTCCCTGTGGGCAAGAAGACTTGCATTATGTTTGCAAGTAATGGGTAGATTTTCCATTGGTTTTCCTCTAGAAACTTATCCCAGGCTTCTGATTCTTCGGGATAATTTCCAGAAAGTTGAATGTGATATTTCTTTTGTTCCGGAATAAATAAATTAGTTACTACCTGTATTTCATCTGATTCCTTTTTGTATTGGGTGATTGGATACCAGATGCCTTCGGTTTTCCATTTATTAAGTTGGAACAGAGACATGCCCTGTTCCAGTACGTTGAGTAATTTATATAAGTTTACCATAGTGATTATTTATTTAGTTGGTTAAATAATTCTGATACTGCAAGTTGTTGGAAGATTTCTGTTTCCCTGTGGTCTGATTCCCATTTTTCGATAGCATTGTGGATATTGGTATCTTCCTTGTTAATGAGAAGACCATCGGAGTAATCATAAGTATAAATGGGGTGGGAAGCAAGCAGTTCCCGGATGGCCTCTAAATTTTTTAATTCTTTCATAATATGTCTATATTAAAATTATTTGAGAAATATTTCTCACTGCAAGTATACAAAATTATTTCTAAACTTGTTTCTATAATTACTTTTATTTTTATAAATAGGGAGGTTCTGGGAGGTGTTTTGAGTGCCTCCCAGAAGATTTTGTTAATATTGCCCTGTCATAGTAATGATAATGAAAAGGGATTCATCATTGAAATGTACCTGGATAGTATCTCCATAGGAGTTTGACATGTAATGAGAATTAGGGTTAAGTTCTTTTAATGGGTGATGTTCATCCCAATGAGAATTAATGAATTCTATCACGTATTGTTCAAAAGCATCGGATTCTCTGCAGTAGGTTTCTGCCTTTTCGTAATCGTCTATGGGATAATCCTGGAATTGGAGATTAAGAGTTCCCATATATGATTCATCTGGGTTTGAGATTTCATTAACTGATTGAGCAGTGTAACCAAAAGCATCAAGAGTTCCATTGAAGTAACCCATAATGTGATTTGAGATTTCGTTAATAGTTGTCATAAGAAATAAGTTTTGTGACCCTGTTCGAGGTCGGTTAATAATTATATTTATTTTCTCTTATGCAAATATAGAAATAATATTTTAAATATGCAATAATTAAGGGAGCCCCGATGTTAGTGTTTCTGAACTCCCTGAGGATATATTAACTGGTTAGGGATTATTATAATTCATCGGCCAGCATTGGTTCCTTGGGATTATTTAATTTCTCCTTAGAACGTCTTGTAGCCCAATTCTCGTAGGGTTTGTAACTGAAGGTACGTGTTGTTTCATCGTATGCAGCATATACCATTTGTTTACGGGATATTCTCCTTCCGTAAGTTTTCTTAAGATTAGCAAACCAATCTAGATACTCCTGTAAAGAGTTAAAGATTTCTTTGTTCCCGTCTAAATCATTTTTAGGACGGGTTTTCCATGTTGCTTCTATATAGCATCGGTGTAGGGTAATTGAAATAAAGTATCGGCACCAACTACCACCAAAGATAGTGCCCGTGGAGAATTCTATCTCCCGAGCAACTAATGGACTAACGTTATACTTTGTCATGCGATTGAGAAATTAAGTTGGAAAATCCAATTGTTTCTATCGAGTTGATTGAATGATATGAACCTCCCATCGTTATCGGTAAATTCATTCATGAATTGAACTGCAGCAGATGCTAATTGCCCCTTATAGGGATTAGTATCGGCAGTTATCATGGATTCGAAAATGAAAGAATAATAGGTAGTATCATAGATTTGTACCTGATTAATATCCAAGCAATTGAGTTTGTAATCACCCTCTAGTTTGATTAAGAGTCCCATTAGGAAATTAAGAAGACTACCCTGTTCATCAGAGTCAAGTTCAAATGTAGATTTCTTTTCTAAGAAATTGCGAACTACCTTAGTTAGTTCGTCTGCTTGATTGTAAGTTACTGAGTTCGTTTTCATATTTTTGTCTATTTTTAAAATGATATGCAAATATAAGCATTTTTATTTTTATAGAAAAATATATCCATTTTATTTTTAGGGAGGCTGAGGATGTGTATACGCTAAGAAAGGCAGTGGATTAGACTGCCTTTCAATTATTAAGGTAATTGGGAAGTTAGCAAGTATAGAGCCTCTTTTATAATTGAACTCCCCATAGGTTCTAAAGAGGGTTCCTTGTACATTAGTCCACCTTTCTTCTTTTCGTTTTCAAATACTTCATGTATGGCTTGCTTTAGTTTAGTAGCTAATACCTCTGATAACTCCTGAGATTTAATAGAGATAAGTAATCCTTTTCGTATTTCCTCAATATCCTGGTCATTCTTAGTAATGGGTTTTGCTTCTATGAATTCTTGTATACCCGAAGAATATTCATCTAACCATTCACATCCCAAATGTTGTAGGTCATTAATGAAGATACTGAATTCATCGTAAGTAAGTCTAGTATCAAAACCTACCCCATGGTATAGTTGTACTAAAGGTGTAAGGATTCTCCTCAATGTATTGAAATCCTTTAGGTGGTCTAATTTTATTTCAGACCTAATTGGTACTTTATATACCTTTTCACCCTTCAGTACTACTAGCAGAACCATTAGTCTTGGTGGTAGTCTTTTCTCGTTCATAAGCAAGTTTTTGTATTACAAGTTGTACATAGGTATTCCTTTCCTTATAGATGAACATTACCGAGAGAAGTATCTCATGTTTCGGTAATATCATTTGTATGAAATTGCCTGGAGCAATCACTGTAGCTACTACTGGAGAATCCTCCTGAGAGAAATTCTCTAATATCATTTCTGCCCTCTTAATGGGTTCTGGTTTTGTTGGGTCCAAAGTTAGGACTGGGGCTGTTATACATTCCTTGATGCCCTGTGTTAAGGCATTATATAACCATTCATCTTTTATATCCTCTACTTGGAGGTTTTTCATTGTAATCATATCCTAAACCTATTTAGAGTCCATACACCCAGGATATTAGAGAATACCCATAGTTCCCAGTTTTTGTAAAAGTTATAGGGTTTACTGAATTGAGATGTTTGAAATATTATCTGATTTGGTGTTCTAGATAACATTTCTGCATGGCAAGTTAATACTCCAGAAGATAATTGAGCTTTAAAAGCTTTAATAATATCTTCATCACTTTTAGTCTCTAATGAGGTAAGCAATTTAATAAATTCTACCTCTACACCTTGAGACATGTTTACATTTCTGAAGGCAAATTTCTCTTTATTCTCCATATTCGTCATTTTTAGATAAGAACTCTTGAGCTAGTTCATCTTGAGTTCTTTCGATTATGTTCTTTACTATTGTTTTATTTTCTACTCTAGCCCACATATATAGCATGCCCAATTGAGCATCCATATAGCAATCTATAAGAGATGGGTCCTTTCTAAATACATCCCATTGTTTTACGAAATTTGTTCGAACCAAATCCCTATAACCCTGGTCTGATATGCCATCTTGGTCTATATAAGCAGATACCCTTTTCTTGACTTCTAAAAGGATTTTCTCTAAGCTTTCGGGTAATCTGAAATTTTCTGGTAAGTTATGATATACCAAAGCATTAGGTATCAATTCCTCGAAGGTAAACTGATTATCGAATAGTTTCTTTGGGTATCTACCTGAAAATATCAATGGTAGCTTATACCTTAGCAACGATGGTACTACGTCGTATATAGCATAATGTTTCCGATATTCCTGATAGACATCGAAATATAGATTCTCATCGAATATACCAGATTTCCTCATTATTGCCTGTAAAGTATTATAAGCAGCATTGATATGAGTATTACTCAATTTGAATATTAAGTTGCCATTTTTAAGGGCAATGAGTTCACTACAGCATCTCTTTCGTTTAAATAAGTTCATGTGATTAAAATGTAAAGTCAATGTATATTTTCCTTGTTCCCTTGAGAAATTTTTCGTGATTTGAGTCATCATACTTATGCTTGCCATAAGTCTTAGATGATTTATCATAATGGTCTCTTACCCATACTGGAGCAGTATCAGTTGGTTTTAATTTAAAGTATGTACCCTGATTAACCTTGTTAACCCGAGTCTCTTTGTAAGATGTCTTTGGTAGTTCCATATTTTTGTCTATTTTAAAATTGATATGCAAATATAATTCTTTCTTTTTAAATATGCAATATCCGGATATAACTATGGGAGCTTACTATTTCGGAGGAATTGAGATGCAAATGAGCCATCCTCTTTTTCTTCTTTCTCAAAGTCTTCATATTGATATAACTCTGGGTCTTCTTCGTCTGGGTCTATACGCATTTCGATTTCTCTACGTAGTTCATGATGTTCTTTAGAGAATGAAGACATAGCTCCCTTATAATCATCAGTAATTTGCATTAGCTCTGCTTTATTAAGGTTAAGACCCTCTTTACTGGTATCTACTCCTTCTTGTTTAGTAGCAACTACTTCGGGTAATGACTTAATGTCATACCTGTCTTCCAATAGTTTAGCCTCTTCTGGTTTATCCAATACCCTTTGTGATTCAAATACGATTTGACGGGCCTCTTCAACAGTAATTGCATTTTGCTGTGTTACGTTGTTCTGTTGATTGAATTGAGCAAATATATTCGTAGTACTTCCTCCAGTGAGATTACGTACGATAGACTGCAATGATGTAGAGGATTCAAGCTTTAATTTAAGGGCCTTTCCCAGCTCGGCAGATATAAACGGTACGTATTTCCCTCCCTGAGATTCTCTTAGGATATTAACCTGATGGGCTATTTCCATACGGTCTTCCAAAGCCCATGCTAGTTGTTCTCCCATTAATGCTTGTAGTAAATCTTCTGCCTTTTCTTTATCCCATATTCTAGAGCTTAATAGCCTATCTCTCATAAATACCCGTATGTAATTGATATCTATACCCATACGATATGAGAATGTATTTATGTCGTATGTGATACCACATAATACACCATTTCCCATTAGCCATTGATTGATGATATAATTATGTATCTTTATCAGAAGTTCATCATTTGGGTTCTTCTGATATTCTAATGCCATTGCAGTAGTCCCCATAGGTCTTGGGAATCTTACCATTTTATTTTCCTTTTCTGACATACAAATGAGATTTTCTAATATCGGAACTTTCATCATAACCTACATACTCTAAATCGTACATTACATACAAATTCAAAGATAGGTTATAGAAATATCCCTTATATTTTTTCTTACTTACTGATAAATTAAAAGGTTCACCAGAGATTAGGTCCCTGGTGAATAATAAATTACCTTTCCCAGTGATGGGAATATTAAGGCAAAGTTTATAATCTCCTACCTTAAATTTATTCCCATGCAGGTCTGTGATTTCCCTTGCCATAGTTTGCCTTTTTATGGTTCGTAGGTTTTTTGTCTTGTTTACTACGGTTATTGGTTATCCCCTTTTGCTCTTCGATTAATTTCTGAACCTTTGGGAATAACCTTTGCCTTAAAGGAACTACCTGAGTAGCGAAAAAGGCATTCCATAATTTCTGAGTTAATGGTTCTCCTATTTTAAGTTCTGAGATTGCCCAGAATTTAGTTTCGAAATTCTTAACTATTTCCCTAAATCGGTAGTAGTATATATTGCCAGTCTTTTTATCTATCCCAATTGTGGTAGTTTGGCAATAATCTAGAAATTCTTTACCTAATTCGGATATAAACTCTTCCCTTTTAAAATCATAATTCTCTTGGTCGAGCTTAAATAATTTTACGTAATCGATTGCTTCCATATAGATTTAGTTTGTGATTATTAAACGAGGTATACTTTCATCTGTAATTTGAAATAAGTACCCTCTTACATCATCTTCATAATAAGAGGACCAATATGTTCCTCTAACTCTGAAATTATCAAGGATTGCCCCTTTGGGTACTCCAGTAATAAATAAGCAATGCTTAGGCATCATTGGAGTAATCTCAAATTTCCCATCCTTGAAATTACCATAGGTACCGTAGTCGGGCATATTACCCGTAAATCCAGTATTCTGTAATATGTCTTGAACCAGAGTAGTTTGGGGTATTTCCTTTTGGTTACATTCTATGGTTAACTTCGATTTGCCTATATATAGGTCTTTAACTATTTCTCTAAACATTTGTATACGATTATATGAGTAATACCATTTTTCTTGAAGTAAAGGTTATTCTGTGAACGTTCCTCTAACTTCTTTAATTCTCTTCGAGATTCAGTACAAATTCTATCAGATTTCCTTAATATATCTGATACATTATCCCAGATTGGTGCCATTGGTTCTACTGGCCCTGCATAGATAACCTTATGTTTAGTTTCTATTTGGAGATATTTAGATTTATACTGATATTTGCCTTTGCAGTAAAGTACGTTATACTTTTCGGGTTCGTTTCTTTTTTCGTTTTCCATTTTTGTTAGGATTAATGTAATCGGATATTTCATCAAGTTGCCCTAAAAGCAATGCCTGAATGAAAAGGTTTATAGGCCTGAAAAAGAAATTCCTTACGTTATCGGTATTTATATACCAATCGTAAACGATAAAGAACTTCTTAATCTTGGAGTGCTTAAGTGAATGTTGGATTAGATAGGACTTACAACATCGTTTATGTAATTCTACCAATTCTTTGTCCTGCTTAAGCATCTCTTTATCAGAGAAGATAGTGTAATCCATTTTGTATGAATTGAGATGCCCAGGTAATTATCCCGGGCACCTGGTTAATAAAGGTTTATGCAACTTGTTCTGGTTTGAGGACTTTCTTTCTAAAGTCCTCGTATGCTTTAGCAGCAGCCTTGAATTCCTTAGAGTTTGTATCTTTGATACGAGCCATTGCAAGTTCCAATCGATGGAGTTCGTTTCGAGTTTGTTGTCTCCATTTCTTCCGAGCAAGAGTATCAACTACATCGGCAGGGTATACATATTTAACTTCCCGATTAGAAATTACCTGTTCGATGATGGAGGGTTTTTGTTGTTCCTTAACTTCCTTGACAACCTGTTCCTTTTTGGAAGTTTTGGTTTTAGGAGAGAGTTCTACCAATTTGGCATTGGCAAAATTAGTGGCAGCTTCTTGAGCATCTTGTACCAATTCCTTTTTAGTCTTTTTGGCCTTAGGAGCAGAAGCCTTAGCAGTCTTAGAATTTTTAATTCCTTCAAGTTGTTCGGCAACCTTAGTTGCAACCAGGTTAGTAACCTTTGTTTCATTCTTTTTCATAATGTCTATATTTAAAATGTTAGTAAAATGATTAATTTCTTTTTCTGATACAAATATAAGAACTTCATTTTAAATAGAAAAATTTTATTTGAATTATTTTCTATTTGCTCGGGTTAATCGGCTAGGAAGTCGAAGATTTCTGGAGGATAGTTAATTTCATCCTCTGGATCATTTATGTAATCTTCATAATCCTCGTTATATTTATCGTAAATGTTATCTTGTGATGTATTGGGTACCCTTGTACATCTTTCAGGATATTTCTTTACGAAGTCATAGGCTTCTTGAGTAGTCATTACCTTGTCTGAGGTAAATTCGTAGGTTACATAAGAATAAGTTTCACCCAATCTAGAAACTTCATATTGCTGGTATCCAGATTTCTCAATCTTATAGATTTGATTTTCTGGAATCGTTTCTATTTCTACCCTATATTTATACCATTGCTTCTTCTCTTCTTTTGGTTTAATACCCATGCTATCTTGAAGAGAGATTAACTTGGTTATGGGACTTTCAAAATGAGAAGGAGCAGTGCTCACTTCTACTGGATGAGTTTTATTCTCACCAATAAAGTAAATCACTGCCCCCAAGGTTACCAGACCCAATATGAATTTAGTTTCTGAGTTCATAACCTGTAGTTTCGAATTTATTTTTAATGTTCTTTGCAAGGTATTTACCTTTTGATTCTGCTTGATGTAAACCGTTGCAGATTTCATAAGGTACATCATCATAGCGATAAACTCGATTACCTTTAAAAGCAACCCAAAGTTGTTTTTTCTTTGAGTCATAACCAAAGCCCTCAATATTAGAGGATTCGCAAGGAATCATTTCGACTCCGATGTTCATTTCTACTGATTCTAAGTATTCGTTCTTTTCCATGTCTATATTAAAATTTTAAAAGTGTTAGTTCTGGGTGGAATTTGAGATTTGCCCTCTGGAATATTGCCCAAGTACCAAGTACTCCCTGAGAATTAGTATGTACCCATTCATCTTCCATTCTAAACAATATGTGAGAGCATACCAGCATTTGGTATTCACTTAGCATATTTATCAGTTGAGGGGTATTCTCCATTTCTATGTATAATTCAATGTGCTCATCTAGTGCTCGAATTATTTCGTCATCCTCAATCTGAAGGAGTTTTTTGATTAAGTCTTGGGCAATATCATTTCCATTTTTAACGTCCTCTTTGATTGAGTTGAGTGATTCAATCTGAATACCAGCAATGAGCTTTACGATGTCTTTTGTTTCCTTGTCCATAATTAAATTTTCTTTATGCAAATATACTAAAATTATTTTATATAAAATACTCTTTTAATAAATACGGAGGTAAGTGTTAGCGGTTCTTGATTTCCTCTATCTTTTCCTTTATGGAGTCTGGGAATATAGCATCGTTTACCCATCTTAGGAAGAATTTAGAAGGCTTCTTTTCTGGATTGAGAAGTAATTGTCTTTGCTCTGTAGAGAACTTAATACGTTCATCTTCCCTCATATACTTGGGAAGTTTAGTGAATTCTGCCTGAGAGAAGGAGATTACGTTTTTACCAACTTGGGCCCTTAATGGTTTCTTCCTTTCCTTATAGAGATATGGGATAATCTTTTTCGAAGGTCCCCCAAGGATGCTAAAACCAAAGATTACCATGGGGTCAAATTTATCTGCTTTTGGGTCCTTAGCTCGTTTGATACATCTTGCCATCCAAGAGAATGAATTTGGATATTGCTTATTGTCTGTTGCTTCTCCCACATCTTTTTTATTAAACTCAAATCCAGGAAAGTGAAATAGAAAATCTTCAGTAAGGATAAATACAAATCCCAATCCCCTAAGATATTTAATAATATCTTGTTGGCTTTTACCCTCTTCAATCATTTTCTCTACATCTGCAAGAATGTCCTCCCTTGGTGATTCCAATTCCTTAGTTGTAGACCCTGCAGGTCTTCCTCTGCCAACATTAGGTGCCTTAGCAGGCAATGTACCAGATAACCTATCTAAGTATTCTTTGAAGTTATCAATATCTTGTTTATTAGTAAGAGTTACTTCTACTCTTATGGGACCGTTATGCTGTACCTTTGGACCTGAATTCATCTCGGTATAGGCATCTACCAACCTATCGGATAATGGTACACCATTCTCTGATAGTGTAGTGATTCTAAGTTTTGGTTTATATACTTCTTGTTCCATTTTCGACTTAATTAGAAAATAAAAGGCCTGAACAATTTTTATATTGCCAGGCCTTCTACCATTATTAACGAATACTCAAAAATATGATAAGTAAAAGTAAAAAGTGCTCTTATTAATCTTCTTCTTTAGCGGCCTTCTTTTTCTTCTTGTCTTTGGCCTTCTTATCTTTCTTATCGGAAGCCGGTTTTTCTTTTACCTTCTCTTCCTTCTTTTTCTTAGTTTCCTTTTCCTCCTTGGGAGCCTTACCTGAAGCAAGTTTTCTTTGCTCCATACGATATTTTTTCTTCTCAGCCGAATTCATTTCTCTGCCATCGATGAGAGGATAATCGTATTTGGTAGCTGTTCTACCACCATTTCCTTTCTTTTCCTTTTTCTCTTTGGCAGCCTTCTTCTCAGCTTTTTCCTTCTTCTCTTTTTCCTGGAGTTTTACCAATTTCTTGTTGTTCTCTTGGTCAGCTTCAGGATAGGCAGCAGCAACTTTGTCTCTTTCCTTATTGAGCTTGTTTACAAGTTCGGTAACCTTTTTACCATGTTTCTTGTCTTTGGTCCAATCCTTAGTAGGGTCCAACTTGTTCTCTTTAAGGTAAGCATCCAAAGCTTTCTTAGCCTTTGTGAGTTCCGGAGTCTTGGATTCCGATTTACTCTTCTTTTCGTCTTTCTTAGCCATTTTCATTTATATTAGGTGAATAATTGAATTTCCTATTTACATAATACCATAGTTATACCTTCCTAATTTGGGTTGGGATTTCTTTAATTTCTAGGATTTCTAAACTGCATTGTTTTAAAACTGCCTCGAGTTGAAGTATATCTTCTACCTCTTTCTGAGATAAGTCCGTAAAAGTTTGTTCAAAAGTTTCTTTCTGTTCCCCCCTTATAAAATTAAATTGGGCAACAATATAAGTCCCATGAAGTTTTTTATTCAGGGCTCCTTTAAGAGATATGAGTTTTCTTTTCAGATAATTACTCTTCAACCTATGGGATTGGTATTCGCCTTTCTTACCCTTACTAAGAGCTACCTTTTTAAGGTACGAAACATAATCTAATTCTCTGAGAGTTTGATTAATGTTTCCCACTAATAATCTTAAGTCTTTTTCCATTTGGGTCTTTGCATTACTTGGTTAGATACTTCCTGAGTTTCTTCTGATAGCATTTCTCTTGCCTCATTTATTATATTGATGGCAAGTTCCCTTTCATCTGGTCCCAGGTTTAATTCTTTATCTTCTAGTGCATCAGTATAAGTATTTATTAGATTATCCAATGCAAGTATTCGAATGTTCTTTCGAATTGCTAATTTCTCTTCTTCCATGGGTATAAAAAATTAAAGCCCACTACCTTCGCAGGCAATGAGCTTTTGGCTGAACAACGTCCTAAGTGTAGATGTTATTCATATGAACTTAAACTCTAAATTTATATAGCAGACATAGGGGATAGTAGTTAGTAAGTTAGAGTTTAATCTTCTGATTCTTCCTCTTCTTCTTCCTTAGCCTTTTTTGTTTTTCGGAGAACAAATAACGCCATGTCCTTTCTTAGACTTAACGGTAAGAGTTCCCGGAACGAATGAAACTGAAGTTGATACCGGTTTGCCATCCGTAACCAATACAGAAGTAACCACTACACCCTGATATCCTTCTTTGTTCTTTACAGCATAACCAAAGTTCATTACCTTGGATTTGTCGTTAATGGCAATAACATCGATTTGCTTGCTGTTAGTGCGTTGTTCAGCCGGCCGATTCTTAAGTGCCTCTTGACGAGCCTTACGTTTAGCTTCTTTTTCGGGGTCTTTTTCTTTATCCCCTTTCTTCTTGGAGTCTGATTTCTTTGTTGCCATAATTTTTAATGTTTTATAAGTTAATGGTTATTATAAGTAAACTTCTACGTTTATTAATAGTTGATAGTAAAGGTAGGGAAATTTCCCTACCTTCTTTTAAATCTTGAATACGGTTACCAGATTACTTTTTCCCTTTCTTGCCTTTACCTTTGGCTTCTTTCTTTGCCGGCAGTTTGAGACCGAGTTCTTTGGCAATTGCTTTACGGAGTTTTTCGATGTCGTCTTCATCGTAATCGTCTGGGTCAGTTTCAAGGTCTTTGTCGTCGCAGACATCCTCAAGTTCTTCGAAGTCCATTTCGGCAAGTTCTTCACCGGTCAGTTCTTCCTCTTCTTTTTCTTCCTCTTCGGAATCATCATCATCATCATCATCATCATCATCATCATC
>ULXC01040549.1_pt1 | contig 12279 bp, 12 predicted proteins | sample 1960721 | NCBI WGS metagenome assembly ULXC01 (sample SAMEA4835822, study PRJEB28245) | human gut metagenome | biome: gut microbiome; material: fecal sample | place: Denmark | collected 2008
TAACCGTCAACCGTCAACTTTTATTTTAAACTTTTTAAACAATTTAATTATTTAAATTTCTACATTACCGAAATTAACGAAACATTTAAAAATTTATTACTAAATTTTAAACTTATTTATACATCAAAAAAATTATTAAAAAAATCATAGGAGTTTATAATGAAAAAAATATTAGTAGTATGTAGAACGGGAATGGGAACGAGTATGCTTTTAAAAATTAAAGTTGAGCAAATAATATCATCGTTAAATCTTGATGCGGAAGTATATCATGATGTGACTTCGGCTATAAGCGGATATAACGATATAGATATACTTATCACTATGAAAGATTTAGCGGATGAATTTAAAGGAAAGTTTCCAATTGTCATAGGCGTAGCGTCAATAAATAAAGAAGAAATAAAGTCTAAAATTTTAGAGGCTTTAAAATAATATTTAAATTTTGATTTTGGAGGATAAAATGAATTCTATTTTACACTTTTTAGTTTATGATTTACTCGGAACAAGTTCTATATTAGTAGGCTTTATAGCTATGTTTGGTTTAATTTTGCAGAAAAAAAGCTGGGATAAAGTCGCTATAGGAACTATAAAAACTATCGTAGGTTTTGTTATTTTTAGCGCTGGCTCTTCGCTTGCCACATCGTCTTTAAATTCTTTTCAAACCTTATTTACAAAGGCTTTTAATTTAGAGGGAGTTTTGCCTTTAGCCGAAGCTGTGACGGCATTAGCTCAAAATAAATTTGGCTCAATAGTAGCGTTAATAATGGTGGCAGGATTTATAGCCAATTTAATAGTAGCTAGATTTACTCCGCTAAAATATATATTTTTAACAGGACAACATAACTTATATTTAGCCGCTCTTTTAACCGTTATATTTAAAGCGAACGGAATGTCTGACGGATTAACTATATTTTTAGGAGCGGTTATATTGGGAGTTTCTGCAGCTTTATTTCCCGCTATAGCGCAAAAAGGAATGCGAAAAATCACTGGAGAAGACGAGCTTGCTATGGGACATTATGTTACAATAGCTTATGCCATTTCAAGTTTTATAGGTTCAAAAGTAGGAAATCCAGAAGACAACACAGAAAAATTAAAATTGCCAAGATGGTTAATGATATTCAAAGATTATATAGTTTCGGTAACATTATCCGTAGCGGTATTTTATTATATATCTGCATTCATAGCTGGAAAAGAAAATGTCGAAGCTTTATCTGGAGGAGTAAGTTGGATTTTATTTCCTTTCTTGCAATCTTTATCATTCGCCGCTTCATTATTCATAATAATAACGGGAGTAAGAATGGTATTAGGCGAGATAGTATCGGCATTTGTCGGAATATCTGAAAAATTAATTCCTAATGCAAAACCAGCTTTAGATTGTCCCGTAGTATTTCAATACGCTCCAACGGCTACGGTATTGGGATTTTTATCGGCATATATAGGCGGATTAATTTGTATTCCTATATTTGTTCTTTTGAAAACTCCCATAATTATACCTGTTGCAGTTCCTTATTTCTTTATAGGAGCTACCGCAGGCGTATTTGGAAACGCTTCGGGAGGTTGGAAAGGAGCTATAGTTGGCGGTTTTATAACTGGAATATTAATAGCGGTTGGACCAGCTTTAATATATCCTATAATGAGTTCTATAGGATTAACGGGAACTTCTTTTCCTGAAACCGATTTTGTAAGCGTTGGATTGATATTAAATTTTATATTAGGATTTTTTAATTAATTTGTAAATTTTATCAAAGTAAAAGTTTAAGTTAAGATAAAAAGCATTTTCTATAAATAGGAGATGCTTTTTGTATGTTGCTTTTATATTATCAATCATAGGCTTCATTTTTTCTTGAATAGCTTTTTCTTTTGCCTGCCAACTTTCCGCTATATTGTATAAAGGTAAAGAGATAAAATTTATAATTAAACTTAAAAAGAATAAACTTTTAGCATAACCAGATTTGAATACATTATTAAATAAATAAAATACAATTTCTATTATAAACTCTATCGGATAAATTGTTATATTATATAATATGTCGAAAAGAATCATGATTTAACTCCCAAACCATGCTCTTTCAGATTTGTAAATATATAATTGAATTGTATAATAAAAAATTTAAAATGACAAAACTTGCTGTAATTATAGCAATGAGATGAGATGAGAATTTCTCAAGAGTTTTTATTATATTTATAATATCTATCATTATGATTTATTTTAATATTTATTAAATAAAAAGTCAAGTTTAAATTTATATTTTTTTATTTAAAATTTGCTTTTTTAATTTTCTTTTTAAGATTTTTTGGTTTTGCCCATTTTGATTTATTATGTTTTTTCGCTAAAATTTTATTTTCTTTTTTATTTTTATCGTTAGTTTTATCGTCTTTATCAACGCTTTCAAAATTTTCAATGTTATCAATATCGTTGGAAGAAAAAATATTTTCTATATCTTTTAATTTTTTATCTTTTTGATTAAAGAAAAAAGCAATTTCTTTTTCGGTTAAATCTCTTATATGTCCCGCTTCTAAAGTTCCCGAAATTTCATTATATTTGCTTACGCATCCAACCGATATTCTCTCCAAATCTATAACTTTATAACCCAAATGTTCGAATATTTTTCTTATCTCTCTATTTTTTCCTTCGTTTATCGTTAATCTTATTTTGCTTTGAATTCTGCCTTTTGATAATATTTTGAATTTAAACGGCGAATAATTTATATTTTTAATCGTTATTCCTTTGCTTGCTTCAAGTAATTTTTCGGAATCTATTTTTCCATTAATCGTAACATCGTAAACTTTTAATATTTCGTAAGAAGGATGAGTTATAATATTTGCAAACTCTCCATCGTTGGTTATAATCATAATTCCTCGAGATTCCGAATCTAATCTTCCTGCATAAAATAATCTCTCTTTTATGCCTTTAAAAAATTCCGTAATTATTCTTCTTCCTGGCAAATATTTTGTGGTGCTTACAACTCCGAGAGGTTTATATAAAGCCATATATCTTTTATTTTGTCTTTCTATGATTTTTCTGTCTAATGAAACGGTATCTTTTTCTTTTACTTTATAAGCTGGCTCTAATATTATTTCATTATTTACTCTAACCCTTCCCGACAATATCGCTTTTTCGCATTTTCTTCTGCTGGCAAATCCCGATTCTAATATAACCTTTACGAGTCTAATCTCTTCGTTATTCATATCTATTGAATTCTAAATCTTTTAATTCTCTTAATTTAGGAAGGTCTTCCAATGTGTTTATTCCAAAATGCATTAAAAATTTATCGGTAGTTCCGTAAGTTTGTCTTTTATCCAAATAATCTTTTCTGCCTTTCCAAGCTATAAAACCGTCATCCATTAAAACTCTTAAATGATAACCGCTATCGCTTTGTCTTATATCGTCAATTTCCGCTTTTGTTAATGGTTGTTTATAAGCTATTATTGAAAGAGTTTGAAGCATTGCTTTTGAAATTTTCTTTTTTCTTTTTTTATCGTATATTGCAGATAAAGTTCCAAAAGTGGAAGGAGTTATAGTCATCATAACGCTGTCGCCAATTTCAAGTATTTCGATTGCGCTTTTAGAGTTTCTATATTTATTATTTATATTTTCTATATGATTTCTTATATCCGAATTTTCGCACTTAAAAAGATTTCTCAATCTGCTTATAGGAACATTTCCTTCGACATATATAATAGCTTCCATTACTTTTTCAAGCTCTTCTTTATCAGAGAGTATGGAGGCGTCTATTTCAAATTTTTCTTTATTTTCTGCATTTTCAGTTTGAATATTGATAAACTCGTTATCAACTTCGTTTTTTTCAATTTCTTCTTTTTGAGTAGTAGAATTGTCAATATTATTCATTTCTTCAATTTTTTCCATTTATTTTTAGAACCCGTTAAAAACCTTTTTTTAATTTTTGATTTTTCAATTATAACATAGAGTTTAAAATTTTCAATATCTCTGATTATGTTAAGCATGAATAAATGACTTATAGGCAATATCTTAATCAATAAAAATAATATTTTACTTGACAAAAAATATAATTAATATTATAATATAAAATAACTTTAACGGGATGTAGCGTAATTGGTTAGCGTACCTGCTTTGGGAGCAGGGGGTTGTGAGTTCGAGTCTCACCATCCCGAATGCGCTAGTAGCTCAATTGGATAGAGCAACAGCCTTCTAAGCTGTGGGTTACAGGTTCGATTCCTGTCTGGCGCGAGTTATTTTCTTCGGTTTAATATATGGCGAATGTAGCTCAGTTGGTTAGAGCGCCAGATTGTGGATCTGGATGCCGCGGGTTCAAGTCCCGTCTTTCGCCCATTATCTTAAATATTCTTTTATAAAAATTATAAATTGCGTCTGTGGCTCAATTGGATAGAGCATCGGACTTCGGTTCCGATGGTTGGAGGTTCGAGTCCTCTCAGACGCGAATTCAAATTATTATAAAGATACGATAATTTATATAAAATTTTATTCCGATAATTAATTGATTATTTTTATATTTATTTTATAATATCACTAAATAGGTATAAATAAATGAAAAGCGCAAATGTAAAGAAAATCAATTTCGCCATACTTATATTGTTCCCAGTAATAATGCTTATATTTTTAGTAATATGCAATCTCTATAGCATAAATTTAAATAATAATATAACTAAAGAACTTAACTCTTTTACAAATTCTCTATCTTCAAATATTGAAGGCAAATATTTGGAAATGATTTCTTTGTATTTTGGAGAACAATTAAAAAATTACGAAAAAGCCGAAGAGATTACAAATTTGGCAAAAGAGCAAATTAGACTAGGAATAAATCCGAATTTCAGCACGCTTAAATTTTCCATAAACAGATTAATTGGAAACAGTTTATTAAGAGTCACTTATGTCGCTTTATTTCTTTTAATTTTAATGTTCGCTTTAATATTATTTCTAAATTATACGAATAATAGTTTAAATACTAATCCTCTCTCTATTTCAAATGACGCTCCTATAGATAACGATATAAATAAAAATGAAATTATAGAAGAAAATAATAAAAAGAGGGAAAGAGAAAATAAAAATTTAGTCGCTACTAACTCTAGCATATTAAAAAAACAAGAAGAGAAAAAACTTGAAGAAATAAAAAGTATGTATCGAGATTTGGTAATCGCTATAAAAAATTCTAACGATGAAAAAGCTTTGGAAATATTAGAAAATATTTTTAGCATAGACGAAAAAAATTATTTGGCTTTAAATGGAGCGGGAATATTATATACGAGAATGTATAGCAAAAATAATAAGAGTTTATATTTTAGAAAGGCTGATAAATATTACGAATCGGCTATATCGATTTACGACAATAAAGATATTTTGAATAATAAAGCCGTTTTGTATTCTACAAGATACGGAATAGATAAATCGGATTACGATTATAACACGGCTTTAACAATATTTGACAATATGATTTATTCAAGCAATAAATCCGACTTTATTTTATTAAATAATAGAGCTACTATTTATTTGGCAAAATATAATATAACGGGAAATAATGAATTATTTGAAAATGCATTAAAAGATTATGAGGAAATAATAAAATTAGATAATCGAAATGTTTACGCTTTGAATAATAGAAGTTCTTTGTATTTTAATAAATATAAGAAAACGAACGATAACGAATATTTTGAAAAGTCAATACAAGATTGTAGTTCGGCTTTCAAGATAGACGCAAACGAAGCTTTAAAAAATGACGAAGGTCCTATATATATATATAAATATTAATATAAACCGTATTTTTCTATCAACTCGTAAATGGCATTTTCATCGTCTTTAATTCTATTATAAATTATAAGTTCAGGACGATATTCAAAATGAATCGTGTCGTAATTATTCCATTTTCCGCCCCAAATAAATCCATGCTTTTCAAAAATTTTAATAACATCTTCGGGAGGATGCCATCTATCTTCATAAGGAACTGCATACCAATTTTTATTATTAACTCTTGTCCAAGCCCAATATATTTGTTTTCCGCCGTTTCTTCTTGGCAAAGTGTCAAAAGCCGCTCCATAACTATGATAACTTTTACTTGAACTTTTTGAAATCATTTTCCATACATAACCGCTTACGGTTTTTAAAGACGATAAAAATTTTTTCACTTCTTCGTTTGTTTGAGCTACGGCGAATACTTCGGCATTTGCATTCGATAAAGGTTTTTGAATAAATTCATGAACCTGCGTTCTATAACCCAATACGCTCATAGTCATAATATTATTAAATATATTTCTTGAAGTGTTTCCATCGTATAAAGTATTTAAAAATCCATCGTTAATAGTTCTTCTGCTATTAATTCTTCTTTTAAATGAATCTTCAAACTCTCTCGTCATCTCTTCGCTTGCTTCGGGCAATTTTGGAAGTCCGTCTAAAGAATAGGAATAGAATCCGAAATTAATATATTCGTCTCTATTTGGCATATCTTCGTCTTTCAATAATTTTCCATCCGCCCAATTAAACCAAGTATTATCTAAATAAAAACCCAATTCTCTATTTTTTATTATAGGAACGGAAATTCTATTTGAATAACTTAAATGTAAAGAAATTAATTCTACAGCTCCAGGACGAATTATAATATTATTTCTTATTCTTTTTTTCTCTTCTTTTAATTCTTTTTCTTTTACCGATACTTTTATTTTTGAAGAGATATTAACCGTATAATTCATATATACTATTAAGATTGATAATATAGATAAAATTGTTATTGCAATTACCGAAGCGAATATTGTTAACCTCTTTGAAGTGAATTTTATTATAAAACTTAAAAAAGCAAATACTAAAAGAATCGCTATAATTATTAAAATATATTTTAAAATAGCCATACAAAACTTTAAAATTTAAACCTAAAAGACTTTGGGCGATGACGGGATTGAACCGCCGACCTAGTGCTTGTAAGGCACCCGCTCTCCCAGCTGAGCTAATCGCCCTCGTTTTCTGAAACGATTTAAATATATTAACACAATAATAAAAAAAGTCAATAGCTTAAAATCAATTAACTACGCTATCGTAATAATTTACGATATACCAATATTCGCCCATTTGCCTTAAAACAAATATTCTTTTTACCACAGGGTCGTATATATGAGAGTTCTCCATATTAAAAAATCTATTAAATAATCTCGTTTCGACTTCCGCTCTTGGCAAACCGTAATCTTCAGTTATCGTAATTTTATCTATTTTATAATCTAATAAAGTATATACTGTCGTGGAATTATATTCTTGTTGAATCATATTTAAAATAGTTCTATAATGATTTCTTTTTTGAATATCTTCCGTAGCGATTATATCTCTTTGAAGTTCCGCTATAAAGAGATTTCTAACCTGTCTATCATAAGCAGACACAAGATATTTTTTAAACTCTTCAAATAAAACTTTTCTATCTTCAGGCAAAGAAGTTCTGTATAAAATGTCGAATCTTATTGCAAGCTCTTTTATATTGCTCGATTTATAAGCGTCTTCTAAATTATTTAAAAAGTTATTTCCAAAATTCGTTCTTATCATATCGGCGCTTATATTATCCGAAAATTGATTTCTTAAAAAAGCTTGAAAACTTAAATTTCTTGCTTTTTGTCTTACTCCAAAATCTGTAAAATCTTCCAAATAAGTATTGCTAAAATTATTTCTGTAAGTTTCGCTATATCTTTGGCTTATGCTTATAATCGAAGGCAAATGCATATAATTAAAATAATTGCTCCAACTTTTACTCTTCATAGAAAATAAAGTATTTGAAACAACTTGAGACGGATGATAAAACGGCAAATTATTATTATTCGTAATAGCGTCTATCGAGCGAGGATTTTGTTCGTTATATTGTCTTGGATAATCGACTAAAAAATAAGAAGTATCCGCTATCATAGAAAAATTATCGCTTATATCGGGCATCGGATTAAAGCTTCCTTCAATTCTATATCTTCCTATTTTATCAAATTGAAACCAATTATTTAAATCTATAAAATAAGAATAACTTTCTCCTTCTCTTAAAGTTATAACTCTATTTTGATTTATTCCCGCGCTTTTTTCGTTTTTATATTTCCAAAGAGTATAATTATCCGAATTGACAATTTCGTTATTATAATTATCGTAAACCTTAAATTTATAATTATTAAAAGGATTATCAGAATTTGTAAAACTTACAGAGCCTTTTTTAGCGTATATCTTAATTTCCATAGTAATTGGTTCGTTTAATCTATATCTATTTAAATCAAAATGCATACTTATAATATAAGAAGACGGTTTAACAATATTATCGTTCGGATATAATCTCTCTATTTGGTCGAGCATAATTGTATCAAAAAAATTATCCTGCAAATTATTTTGAGCAAATAAAACCGAAAAAGTTAATATAAAAATGACTATATATTTCATAATCTAATTACCTTAAAAATACTATTATAATAATTTATCGGAAAAATGCCTAAATAATATAATATAAAATTATTTCAATTCTTTATCTATTTTTATTAAAGCTCTTTTTATTATATAACGATTAAAATCAATACTTTCTTTCATAGCTTCGTAAAGTTTATAAGAATTAACGATTGATTTGTCGTATTTTTCATCTTCAAAAATAAATCCTTCCGTTATCGCTTTAATAGTTTTTTGCATCGTTATTCCCAAAAATTCATTAACTTTGCTTATATTCAAAATCTTTATGTCAAACTCGTTTAAATTTTCTAAAAGTTTATCGACTTTTCTATGTCTTTTTAATTCAGAATTTATTTTTTCGCATAATTCTAAAGCGTTTAAAACATAAGGTTTAATTTTAGATATTTCGCCGTCAATTTTTATTAAACCGTTTTTTATTTTAATTAATATTTCGTTTTTTCTTTCAATATTTTTATCGTCTTTATCAATATTTATTTCAATGTCGTTAAATTTTTTTATAAGCTCTTCCAATTTTATATTTTCCATTCCGTTTATTATAATTCCGCCTTCCGTCGCGTTATAGAATTTGTTTTTTTTATATTTTAAACATTGCTCTTCATACCAATTTTTATACATATCGAATCTTGAATCTGTCCAAACTTTTTCATTATATATATTTTTTTCTTCTCTCAAATTTCCCGCGATTAAAACTTTATATATTCTGCTGTCATAAGAATCGAGTTTATATATTTCGGTAAAAAAATTTTCTTCATGATAGCTTCCCTTTATATGCGTTTGATAATTTGGAAAAGATAAATCGAGTCCAACCATTATAATTGGATTTGCGCCTATTCTTATTGCGAAATCATAAGCCGCTGTAGAAACGCTTCCTCCCGTTGTAATATCTCCTCTGTCTCCCAACTCTTCCATAAAATATTTTGCCAAAGGAAATATTGAATTAATAAAATAAACAGCTCCGTTAAAAGAATCAATCGCTTCTTTATCAACCGAAGATTCTGCTATTAAAACCGATTCTTTAAAATTAACATTTCTAAAATATTTTGAATTTTTCTTTTGCGGGTCAATCGTTATAATGAAATGCGGCGATATATTATGAGAAAACAAAGGTTTTATTGCAGTGTCAACAGCTATAATTAAAGCTTTATTTTTTATCTCTTTTAATTTTCTAATATTTTTTTCTAAAGAAGGTCCAGCCGAAACTATAATAGCGGGAATATTTTTATATTTATCAAAAAATTTATTAACTCCATAATGAGTTGAAATTTCAGCGACATTTGAAGCGATATTATAAGCCCATAATTTATCGAATCTTGAAATTGTATTTATATTGATAATTTTTTTATCGACTATAGACAAAACTTTTGATTGATAAAATAAAGCTTCTTCGTTAAATAAATTCGCATAAGAACGAGTTATAAAGAATTTTACTTTTTTAGTATTCGTAATCGAAATAAATTTTTCTATATCTTCTATATCGTCTCCTCCTATAAAAAATGTTATATTGTCTTCGAGTATTTTATCCAATTTGAAATTATCTATAAGCAAATTAAAAAATTTTATTGAAGGTTCTATAACGGCTATATTAATATTTAATTTTTTAAATGCGTTAATCAAATAACCAGCTCCGATTCCGAATATAAATACTAAATCTAAATCTTTTTCAGTTTCTTTTTTTATTTCATTTATTAAAGCGTTCGCTTCTTTTTCAGGATCATAAGCGCTATGAAGAAAAATAGATTTTCCATTTTTAAAAACTTTAGCGGAATATTTTTTAGATTTTGTTTCAATTAATTCAAGAGAAATGTCAAAATTATCGTTTTTATTTTTTAATAAATTCAAAAAATCAATCGGATAAGCTTTTAGATTTTTTTTTATAGCGTCTAAATTTTTTATTCTAATATCTTTACCGCTCACGACTTTCTCTCAATTATATATTTTGCAAGTTCGATTAATAATAATTTAGCTTCATTATTTTTATACACGCTTAAATATTCTATTGCATTATTTATAGTTTCTTTAGCTTTTTCTTTAGCTCCTTCAATTCCGAATTGTTTGACATAAGTTAATTTTCCTTCTTTAGCATCTTTTCCTGCAGTTTTTCCTAATGTTTCATTGTCTGAAATAACATCCAAAATATCGTCCCAAATTTGAAATGCAAGCCCAATAGCTTCTCCATATTTCGTTATATTTTCAATATCAATATTTTTTTTCTCTGAAGAAATAGCGCCGACTCTCGCAGCTCCTCTAATCATAGCGCCTGTTTTTTTTGCATGAAGTATTTTAAGCGTTTCAAAATCAATATTTTTTTCTTCAAAATATAAATCGATAAATTGTCCCATAACCATTCCTTGATAACCAGCGGCAAAACTTATTTCAAAAAGCAAATTTCTTAAAGTTTCGTTTGACACTTCGGATTTTGAAAGTATTTGAAATGCATGAGTTAATAAACCATCTCCAATAAGTATCGCGTTTGCCTCTCCAAATTTTACATGAGCGGTTGGTTTTCCTCTTCTCAAATTATCGTTATCCATAGAAGGCAAATCGTCATGCACCAAAGAATATGTATGAATTAATTCAAGAGATATAGCGGGAATTATTGTATTTTTATAATCTCCTTCAAATAATTCGCAAGAGAGACAAGCAAGAATCGGTCTTAATCTTTTGCCTCCAGCTTCAAGAGGGTATTTAAGCGCTTCTATAAAAAAATTTTCTATATCAATATCGCTTTTCTCAAAAATTTCGTCTATATTTTTATTAATTTCTTTTAATCTTATATCTATATATTCTTTTAAGTTCATAGAGAATTCCGTTATAATTTTATTTTTAATTATTATATAGAAAGACTTAAAAATGTAAAGTTGCTTTATTTTTCATTGCGAGATTTATTGAAACCAATACAAATAAAAAAGACACCGTAATAAATACGATGCCTTTTGTCTTATCAATTTTACTTTATATAACTTTATTTTGTAAAATTTCCTACAGGGATAGTCTTTTGAGTTTGCCATTCTCCATTTGGATATGTGCCAGAATATTTTTGTTCTTCAATAGTAACATCGCAACTTGAAGAACTGCTGAAATGAAAATTCGCTTTTTTTCTTTCGCTATTTTCTGTAGGATTGGTATTAGCGTTATATGTGCTATTATACGAACTCGTCCAAACATCATAACCTTCCATATCCATAAATAAAATATTTTCATTATAAGTATAGCCTTGATATGTAAAATTAACTTTACCAGAGCTATCGATTGTGAAACTGTTTCCTCCGCTTGTCCAAGTGCCAGCCAAATCTGAATTCTTAAAAGAACCATCATCTCCAGTCTTATCGTTATTTTGGCAAGAAATAAAAGCCATACTTAAAGTAATTGATAAAATTAACAATATTGTTTTAATTAAATTCGTCATTTTATTTTCTCCTTAAAAAAATTATTAAATTAACTTGCCGATTTAGACAAAGTTCCCTCATAGGTAAGTTTGTAATTTTGACCATTAGCCGAAACTGCCACAATATAAGTAATCGTTATATTGTTGCCAGAAATGGTAAATTTGATATACTCTTTGACGCTCAAACCTTCCTCGTTGCTTTCGCCATAAGCTGAATATTCCGAACCAGATTTTAATATTTGCGCATTTACTAACGCTCCTAATTGTCCGCTTTCCGCCTTATTACTAGTTATCTTCAAGTAAAAGCCGTCAATAGTCGGTTGGTCTTGTTCGGGGCTTCCCGCTTGCGCCGTGCGGTTAAGAGTTCCCGTGTAGTTGCCATCCGTTAAATCTGTCGCTGGGTCGCCCGTAGCTGTTGGAACGGAATAATCGTCTCCACTTCCCGTTTTGTCGTTATTTTTGCAACTTATCGCAAACAGGATAATAAACGATAAGA
>ULXC01059158.1_pt1 | contig 12180 bp, 10 predicted proteins | sample 1960721 | NCBI WGS metagenome assembly ULXC01 (sample SAMEA4835822, study PRJEB28245) | human gut metagenome | biome: gut microbiome; material: fecal sample | place: Denmark | collected 2008
CGCGACAGATATCTGTTCCTGTTTGAGGACAGATATATGCAGGGTATTTTAAGCAAAAAGTGCGATATCCTCAACGAAGTGCACCAGGTAGTCAGCCCAAGCGGCATCCACGCAACGCTGTCGATCGGTATCGGAAGGGATGGGGCAAACCTCAGCGAGGCGCTCCAGTTTGCATCCCTTGCCGTTGAAATGGCGCTCTCTCGCGGCGGCGACCAGGCGGTTATCAAAAATAAATTCAGCTTTGACTTCATCGGCGGCAAGTCCGGCGAGGTCGAGTCGAGCAACAAGGTCCGCTCGCGCGTTATGGCAAATGCGCTTGAATCGCTGATAAAGGATGCCTCGCGCGTCCTCGTTATGGGACATAAGTTCAGCGATATGGACAGTGTCGGCGGCGCGGTCGGCATATGCAGCCTTGCACGCAAAAACGGCAAGAGCGCGCTGATAGTTGCCGATACAGAGAAAAGCTCGGCAAAGCCGCTTATTAGGCTCCTGCGCGAAAGCCCGGAGTATAAAGAGGCGTTTATAAGCGCTCAGGAGGCTATTATGATAGCCGACGGAAAGACGCTGCTCGTCGTTGTCGATACAAACCGCCCCGAGCAGGTCGAGGATCTGCGGCTCTTGCAGTCGTGCAACCATGTTGCCGTCATCGACCATCACCGCCGCGCAGCAACGTACATAGACAGGGCAGACCTCAGCTTCATCGAGCCGTACGCCTCGTCCGTGTGCGAGCTTATGACCGAGATACTTGAAATGTGTAGCGACGAGCCTAAGCTTCTGCGCTGCGAGGCAGAGGCGATACTGGCCGGCATAGTGCTCGACACCAAGAGCTTTACACTCAGAACCGGCGACCGCACGTTCGACGCCGCGGCATATCTCCGCCGAGCGGGAGCGGACACGGTTGCAGTCAAAAAGCTCATGCAGAACGGCATGGAGCAGACGGTTGCAAAGTATAAAATCCTTCAGCGCGCGCAGCTTTACCGCAGCATGGCGGTTGCAGTGCCGGAAACGCCGCAGAACAGGATCGTTGCCGCGCAGGCGGCCGACGAGCTTCTGAATGTCGCAGGAGTTGATGCATCCATGGTAATGTATCCGACCGAGGACGGCGGCGTGTTCGTATCGGCGCGCTCGATAGGCGATGTAAACGTTCAGCTTATAATGGAAAAGCTCGGCGGCGGCGGAAACCGCGCGGCTGCCGCGGCTCAGATAAACGGGCTGACGCTTAAGCAGGCGGTGGAAAAGCTGTATGCCGCCATAGATGAGTATATTGATTCGTGATCATTCACGGGAAAGGAATAAGTTATGAAAGTCATATTCAACGTTGATGTAAGAGGTCAGGGCAAGAAGGGCGAGCTGAAAGAAGTTTCCGACGGCTACGCACGCAACTACCTTCTGCCGCGCAAGCTCGCAAGCGAGGCAACGACCGACAATATAAATGCACTCAAGCTCAAGGAAAAGGCAAGAGCGGCACAGATGGCACGCGAAAAGGCCGAGGCCGAGGCAAACGCCAAGAAGCTCGGCGAGATAACAGTCACTGTGCGTGCAAAGGCCGGCGATAAGGGCAAGCTCTTCGGCTCTGTCACTTCTCAGGAAATCAGCGACGCTCTCAAGGCTCAGCACGGTATTGAGATCGAAAAGAACAAGATCGTTCAGCCCGAGTCTATCAAGACCTTCGGCTCGTTCCAGGTCAAGGCAAAGCTTGGCTACGAAATTTCCGGCACGATAAACGTGCTTGTTATCGAGGCATAAGAAACAGTAAACGGCAGGAGATAAAGCATGGAAGAATTATTGGGCAGACAAGCGCCTCATTCGGCAACGGCCGAGCAGGCGGTCATAGGCTCGATGCTTATAGACACGCGGTGCATACCCGATGTTATCGAGCGGCTGCGCGGCGCGGAGTTCTATGTCAAGCAGAACAGAGATATATTTGAAACGATCTATGCCATGTTCTCCTACGGGCAGACCATCGACCCCGTCACGGTTCTTGACCAGATGAAGGTGCGCGGCGTTTACACGGATGCAAGCACCGAGTATATCGCCGAGCTTATGCGTATAACGCCGACGGCGGCAAACGTGCTTGAGTATGCCGCCATCGTGCGCGACAGGGCACTGCTGCGAAACCTTGCAACGGCGGCCGATGAGATAAACAACCTCGTTTACGAAGGCTCGGGCGAGGCGGAAAACATCCTCGAAGCGGCAGAGAGTAAGATATACGCTCTCCGTCAGGACCGCAATATCGGCGGTCTGCTTCCGATATCGACCGTTGTTCAGAACGTTTACGAGAGCATATCCGAGGCCGCATCCAGCGGCAAAACCATCCCCGGACTTTCCACGGGACTCAAGGATCTGGACAAATTCATCCTCGGCCTGAACAAGGGCGAGCTTATACTCATAGCCGCGCGCCCCGCAATGGGCAAGACGAGTATCGCGCTGAACATAGCAATGGACGTTGCGAAAAATTCGGACAAGACCGTCGCCGTGTTCTCGCTGGAGATGAGCCGCGAGCAGCTTGTAAGCAGGCTTCTTGCGCGCGAGGCATCCGTTCCGTCGCAGAATATGCTGACGGGGCAGCTCAGCCCCGATGAGTGGCGCCGCCTTGCGTCTGCCGCGCAGATGGTAAGCGCAACGGATATGCGCATTGACGATAACTCCATGCTGACCGTTGCGGATATGAACGCGCAGTGCCGCAGACTTTCAAACCTCGGCCTTGTGGTCATCGACTATTTGCAGCTGATGCGGTCGGCCGGCGGAAAGAGCAGCTATAACGAAAACCGTCAGCAGGCGGTCAGCGATATAAGCCGTATGCTAAAGATCATGGCAAAGGAGCTTAATGTTCCGGTCATTTGCCTCAGCCAGCTCAACCGTGCGGCCGTCGGCAGAAGCGATAAGCGCCCGATGCTCAACGACCTGCGCGATTCCGGCGCCATCGAGCAGGACGCCGACGTTGTCATCGGCCTGCACCGCGAGGGCTATTACGATCAGGAAAGCTCGGATCCGTATCTGGCGGAAGCGATAGTTCTCAAAAACCGCAAGGGCCAGACAGGCACAGTGTATCTGCAATGGCTGCCCGAGTTCACCAGCTTTGGCAACCGCTCGGCAAAAACCGATGACGATTATTGATTTTATCAAAGAAAACCGGCTCATTTCTCCGGGTGACAGCGTATTGTGCGCGGTCTCCGGCGGAGCGGACTCGATGTGCCTGCTGCATTATTTGAGCGAAAATGCGCATAGGCTTGGAATAAGCGTGTGTGCTGCAAGCTTTGACCATATGCTAAGAGGCGAGGAGTCGGCATCCGACTGCCGCTTCGTTGCCGATTGGTGCTCGAAGCACGGCATCGAATGCCTGACCGGCAGCGGTGATGTCCGCCGCAGAGCAGAGCTTGAGGGCATGAGCGAGGAGGAAGCCGCGCGCGCAAGCCGCTATGAGTTTCTCGAAAACGCGGCCGAAAAGCTCGGCTGCAGTGTCATAGCAACGGCGCATAACGCAAACGATAACGCCGAAACGATGCTGTTTAATCTCACTCGCGGCGGCGGATTAAAGGGGCTTTGCGGAATACCGCCGAAACGCGGCAATATCGTGCGCCCACTTTTGGGAACGACCCGGCAGGAGATAGAGGCGTATAACGCCGCAAACGCGATCGAATATGTAAGCGATAAGACAAACGCGAGCGACGACTACACGCGCAATGTGCTGCGCCACCATGTCACGCCAGTGCTTGAGGGCATAAATCCTGCGTTTTTCGAGGCCTGCACGCGAACGGTGCAGCTTCTGCGCGAGGATGAAGCCTGCCTCGACGATATGGCGCTTAAAGCGTATAACGAGCACTACAGAGCCGGAGCTTTTCCGGCTTCTAAGCTCCTTGAGCTTCCAAAGCCTGTTGCAATGCGCGTTCTGCGCATGATCTGCGGAAGGTCGCTGAGCTTTACCCATGCGCAGGCTGTCTACGCCATAGCATCGTCGAGCGAGTATAGATCCACCGATATAAGCGGCATGCGCGTTGTCTGCGACAGGGGAGTGCTCTATTTCGGCAGGGAATATTCCGTTCCGGAGTCTGTTGAGCTAAAGCTCGGCACACAGCAGCTCATTCCGGGCAGCGAATTTGCGGTAAAAAGCGAGATAATTGCTAATTACGGCAAAAAAAACGAATCATTTAATATTTTATACTTTAATTACGACAGTATTTGTGGTAGCATATCCCTTACGTCGCGAAAGCCCGGTGATAAGATAAAGCTTTGCGGCAGAGGGTGCACAAAAAGCCTCAAGGATCTGTTTTCCGAGGCAAAGCTCAGCCGCATGGAGCGTGAAACAACTCCGGTGCTGAGAGACGAAAAGGGCGTCATAGCAGTTTACGGCTTTGGCGTTGCCGAAAGATGTATTGCACGACCCGGAGACAAGGTCATCCGGGTAACAATAAATAAAACCAAGCTTACGGGGGACAATTGAAAGATGAGAAACGATATAGAGAGAGTGTTCTTCACGGCAGACGAGATCGAAGCAAAGGTCGCTGCTCTCGGCGAGCAGATATCCAAGGATTTCGAGGGCAAGAACCCCTTGTTTGTCGGCGTCCTGAAGGGCTGCTTTGTTTTCATGGCCGACCTTATGCGCCATGTAAGCATTCCGTGCTCTATGGATTTCATGGCCGTTTCGTCATATAAGGGCGGAACAAGCTCCACGGGCGCTGTCGAGATCCAAAAAGATCTCGGCCAGAATATCGAAGGCCGCCACATTATAATTATCGAGGATATCCTCGACAGCGGCAACACACTCAATTATCTGCAAAGCTATCTGATGACGAGAAAGCCTGCATCCATAACCATCGCAACGCTTATGGATAAGCCCTCGCGCAGAACAGCCCCCGTTTATGCAAAATATTCTTGTTTTGAAGTGCCCGATGAATTCGTCGTCGGCTACGGTCTCGATTATGACGAGCTTTACCGTAACCTGCCCTTTATCGGCGTGCTCAAGCCCGAGATATATACGAAATAATTCAGGCACGGATGAAATGCTTCCTGTCTAAAAGGACGTGATTAATTGAAACCTCAGCGCAACAGAGCGAGAGATATAGGCTTTTATGTTCTGATACTGGTGCTGCTTGCATGCACTCTGTTCACTCTGCTCAACCAGGAACCTGAGAATGAGCTAAGCTATGCTCAGGTAAAGGATCTTTTCAAGGAGGAAAAGGTTCAGGAATTCACTTATAACGGCTCGAAGAATCTTCTTGAGATGAAGGTTAAGGACTCGAGCGCAAAGGACGGCTATAAGACTGTATACTATAAGATGTACAGTTTCTCGCTGTTCTATGAAGAATTCGGCGAGCTTATAGACCAGCAGTACGACAAGGGCATAATCAAGGATTATCAGATTGAGCCCGTTCAGTCAACATGGTGGCTGCAGCTTATCCCGTATGTCCTGTTTATCGGCTTCATGGTGTTCTGGATCGTCATGATGCAGCGAGCACAGGGCGGCGGAGGCGCAGGCGGCGCGATGAAATTCGGCAAGGCCAGGACGCGCCTCGGCAGCGAGGAGAAAAACCGCAAGACGTTCAACGATGTCGCAGGCGCCGATGAGGAAAAGGCAGAGCTTCAAGAACTTGTTGAATTCCTCAAGGATCCGAAATCGTTTACCAAGATGGGCGCAAGAATACCCAAGGGCGTTCTGCTCGTAGGCCCTCCGGGAACAGGTAAGACCTTGCTTGCAAAAGCGGTTGCAGGCGAAGCCGGCGTGCAGTTCCTGTCCATTTCCGGCTCGGACTTTGTTGAGCTTTATGTCGGTGTCGGCGCATCGCGTGTGCGCGATCTGTTCGATCAGGCAAAGAAGGTCGCCCCGGCTATCATATTCATCGACGAGATCGACGCTGTCGGCCGTCAGCGCGGCTCCGGTCTCGGCGGCGGACACGACGAGCGCGAGCAGACCCTCAACCAGCTGCTTGTCGAGATGGACGGCTTCGGCAACAACGAGGGCGTCATCGTTATGGCGGCAACAAACCGCGCCGATATCCTCGATAACGCTCTGCTGCGTCCCGGCCGCTTTGACCGTCAGGTCTATGTCGGCATGCCCGATATAAAGGGCAGAGAGGCCATACTCAAGATCCATGCACGCGGTAAGCCGCTGGCGGACGATGTTGACCTCAAGTCCATTGCAAAGGGTACTCCCGGCTTCTCCGGTGCAGACCTTGAAAACCTGATGAACGAGGCCGCTCTGCTGGCAGTGCGACGCAAGCATCGCTTTATCACGATGGAGGATTGCGACGAGGCAATACTCAAGGTCGAGATGGGCCCCGAAAAGAAGAGCCGCAAGATGTCGGACAAGGCAAAGCGCCTTACAGCTTACCACGAGTCAGGTCATGCCATAACTTCGAAGTTCCTGCAGCACACCGACCCCGTGCACTATATCACCATCATTCCACGCGGAATGGCCGGCGGCTTTACGCTCTATCGCCCGGATGAGGACACGGAGGACTTTACCTCCAAGGCACAGATGTTCGAGCGCATCGTATCCTGCCTCGGCGGCAGAATAGCCGAAAAGCTCTTCCTTGACGATATCTCCACCGGCGCGTCCGGCGATATCCAGCAGGCGACGAGCATTGCGCGCAATATGGTGACGCGCTACGGTATGAGCGAAAAGCTTGGCCCCATCCAGTACGACAGCTCCGACCACAGCATCTTCATCGGACGTGACTTCGGCCAGACCAAGAGCTATTCCGAGGAGACCGCCGCACTTATCGACGAGGAAGTCAAGCACATTTTTGACGAGGCTTCCGCCCTGTGCGAAAAGATACTCACCGAGCACCGCGATACGCTCATCGGCGTTGCAGAGTATCTGCTTGAAAACGAGTCGATGGATCGCGAGACCTTCGATTACTACTGCGAGCACGGCACGTTCCCCGAGCCTAAGCCGGCTCCTGCAATGCAGGATGATACGATCGAACGCCCAGCGCGCAAGATCGCCCGTTTTGACGATCCTCCCACTGAGGACGCCTCAGCCGGTATGGCCGACGAGCCTGACGACGGCGATAAACACTAAACAGATAAAAAATCTCTCCCGACAGGGAGAGATTTTTTGACTTATCTGCTTATTTTTTGCCGAGCTTTGCGAAGAATTTGAAGGTCATCGGCCATACGATCCCGGCAAAGAGGATAACAATGAAGTACCTCACGCCGTGCGCTATGCTGTGTCCTCCGAACAGGGCAAGCAGCGGCGCTTTGAGCACCGACTTTAGTGCAAGAAGTATAGCCAGACCGACAACGACCTTGATTATCTGTGCCCACCACACGGCCTGCGTGGGGAAGTGGACATACTTTGTGTCGATGAAGAACGTCAGCATAAGTCCGATCGCGCAAAACAGGATCATGTAAGCGTTTTTAAGGCCCGAGGCGTAGTTTTCCGCGTCTATATCGGCAGGGAAGTCGTACAGCTCGACAAAAGCAACAAATGCCGCCGCGAGAACTATGAAAATGCTGAATATTATGTAAACCTTTTTCGGACTCTTGTCCATATCGCGGAAGAACGGATATATGACGAAAACCAGGATAGTTCCGACGATGATCGAGACGCCGACATCCAGCGGAGTATGAACTCCGACGTACATACGGGAAAATGCCGTGAGCGCAATGAGAAGAATAAAAATGATCCTCAGCGCGGTGTTTTTAAAAAACCTCGCCGGTGCGCCGAAAACGGCAAAGGCATTCTGCGTGTGGCCGCTGGGGAAGGAGTAGCCGGTTGCCTCGGCGCGTGCGCTTTCAACTATCGTGAAGTTCGGATCCTTGACCCAGGGGCGCGGAATGCGAAACCACAGCTTCAGAAACTGGTTGATGATCGTTCCGGCAAAGCCCACGGTCATCATGTAATAGCCGCAGCTTTTGTTCAGACACCAAAAAACGATGATGGCGGCCGCGATAAACACCGACTCGCCGCCGAGATTTGTCACAAGCCCCATGAGCTTGTCAAAAAACGGAGTGCGTATGCTTTCAAGTGCGTAGAGTAGTTCCATGTGTCACCTCAGAAGTATAAATATAAATCCGCCGCCGTGAGGCGGCGGATTTTTCGGCGTATCAGGCTTCGGCCTTTATGCGGTGGATGACCTTAGTGAAGCGCTTCTCGTTGTAGATAACGGGAACGGGGTAGACGGGGTTAGCCTCTTCCATTGCCCACTGGCACATCTGATGAATATCCTCTTCCTTTATAAAGTCAAAGCCGGAGGGGATGTTCATGCGCTTGTTCATTGCGCGTATCTCGGCGATGAATGCCTTGGCCTTTTCCTCGTCGCTGCCGGTTGTTTTAACGCCGGTCAGTTCTGCAAGATGCGCAAGCTTTGCGTAAACCGCTTCGCCGTAGTCCTCAAGGACGATGGGGAGAATAACGGCGTTTGCAAGGCCGTGCGGAGTATTGTACAGGCCGCCGAGCGTGTGCGCAATTGCGTGGACGTTGCCGACGCCGGCACGCGTGAAGGCAAAGCCGGCCTTGAACGCGGCTGTGAGCATCTGCTGACGTGCTTCCATGTCGTTTCCGTCATTGTAAGCGCGCTCGAGATACTTGAATATTGCAACCGTTGCTTCCTCGGCCAGGCGGATGGATTCCTTTGTGTTGTATGTCCAGCAGACATAGGCCTCAACTGCGTGGGTCAAAGCGTCCATGCCCGTTGTGGAGGTCGTTTTCTGCGGAAGATCGCGCGTAAGCTCGGGGTCGAGTATCGCGTACTTGGGAACAAGGCACAGATCCATTATCGCATACTTGTGATGCGTTTCGGGGTCTGTGATAACTGCGGCAATCGTAGTCTCGGAGCCGGTGCCGGCGGTCGTGGGAACTGCGACAAAGGTCGGGATCTTGTGGCGGACCTTGAGCAGACCGGCCATTTTGTTCACGGGTGTGTTCGGGTGTACGACTCTTGCCGCTGCGCCCTTGGCAGCGTCCATCGGAGAACCGCCGCCGATGGCAAGGAAGCCCTTGCATCCGGTCTCAAGGTATTTTTTCTGAATTTCGTTCACGACGGTTACCGTAGGGTTTGCGGAAACCTCGGAGTAATGCTCGTAGGCGATGCCGGCCTTATCCAGAGCGGCCTTCGCAATGGGGGCTATCGTCTTGCCGACGGTGCGGCCGGTGACGATCATGACCTTCTTGACGTGGTTTTTCTTGAAAAGCTCGGGAGCCTTGCTCAGCGCGCCCTCGCCCTCAACGGTGATGGGCTTGCGCCAGTAGAGGCAACGGGCGGCAACGTTGAAAACGGCCTGGAACGAGCGGTAATATGCGTTTTTAATGGCATCCATATGTAATTCCTCCCTACATTTAGATGCTTTATTTTAATATAGATACAGTGTTTAGTCAAGCGAAATGCGGAGTTGACAAATATCGAATATCGATATATAATATAGCAAACATCGATAATCGATATTTGGAGGTGAGCCGATGGCGAGAAAGAAATTTTCAACGCTGACAGAGCCGATGTTCTATCTTTTAATGTCGCTGCACAGCGGCAAAAAGTGCGGCATCGACATAAGCGAATATATCTCCCGCCGCAGCTCGGAGCGTGTTAAGCTCGGACCCGGCACGCTGTATGCGCTGCTTTCGGAGTTTGAGCAGGAGGGGCTTATAAAATATGTCGGCGTCGATGGCAAGCGCAAGCTCTATGAGCTGACGCCGACAGGGGAGAAGGCATATAATGATGAGCTTATGCGGCTGAGGCAGTGCCTTGCCGACGCGAAGGAGGCGGAGAATGATGAGTAAATTTGTAAAACGTGTAATACCGTTTGAATCGTGCGATATCCCGGCGATACAGAACTGGCTTGAGGACATGGCGGAAAAGGGCCTGCTTTTCAGGGAATGCGGTGTGTTTTTTGCGAAGTTTGAAAAAGGCGAGCCTAAGGATATGCGTTACAGACTCGATTTCTGCGATGTCGTTGCATGCGATATCCCGGAAGAGAAAAAGGAGCTGTATGAACGGTCGGGCTGGAACGTTGTAGGTGACTTCAAAAACGACTGCGTTGTCATCTGCACCGATGACCCCGACGCACCGGAGATATACACAGACTGCGAGTTGCTCATTAAACCTTTAAAGAGAATAATATCAAAGTACAGGATATACCTTGCGGCGCTGTGCGCTATGCTGCTGACGGCGCTTGCGCACTGCGGCCTGCCGGATTCTGTCGGTGTGATACGTTTTCTCTGTAACATCACAACACCGTATCTTGCTGCGGCGCTCGTTCTTATCGTGTTGCTTGCTGCCGAGATCATATTCGGCGCAGCACGGCTGATCAAACTGAAAGCAATGGCAAAACGTATTGCGGATATACCAAACGGAGAGAAAGGCGGTTTTAGCCGCGCTGTAGGCAAGGTACTCATTCCTCTGGCAATACCGATCACCGTAGCATGGGCGGCATTTGTGCTGCTGCCTGACAATGCGGCCGATTCGGATGCGGAGATCACGGACTTCTCGGCTCTGCCGTTTCCGACATGCGAGGATCTCGGCTGGAAATGCGATGAACAGCGCTCGTCGGCTTATGGCAGCGATAGTGTAGATTCGACGATAGTAAACAAAAGATACTTTCTCAGCCAAAACGGAGATGTCAACTTCCGAACCGAGTATGTCGATATGAACAGCGAGCATGCAGCCAAGCTGCTGAGTGAAGATAAGATCGAGCGGCTTAAACAATACGATGAGGCTTCGTATAACACGGCAATGCAGCGCAGATATGAGCTTGAGCGCGACGGATACGAGATAAATGACGCGCCCGAAGAGCGCATGCTATATGAATACGATGCCGACGGCGCACATGTGTTCTATTTAAGAGCCGACCACAGAGGCATGGACTTCCACAGGCAGTATATTATTATACGATATAAAAGCATATATATTGAAGTCAGCTGCGAGAGCACGGACAGATACTTGGGCGATCTCATACCTCAGTATATCGACTTGCTAAAAAGTGCAAAATAGACAAAGGCGGGAGCTCAAAGCATGGGCTCCCGTCTTGATTTCGGTATTATTCACGATTGACTTTTATTGAGATTGCTTTAAAATACTAATGTAAGAACTTATGACTAAAAGAGGGATCAGATTTGAAGAAGATAACCAGAGTTGCCCTTATAACCTCCGGCGGCGACTGTCAGGGACTCAACGCGGCCATGCGCGGCATCGGCAAGGCTCTGCACAATAAAGTCGAAAATCTTGAGATATTCGGCATGTATGACGGCTACCGCGGACTTGTTGACGGCGACTATAAATTTATGGAGCCGAAGGATTTCGCAGGTATACTCACTCAGGGCGGAACCATTCTCGGCACCTCGCGCCAGCGCTATATCCCGGGAAAGGACATCGTTGACGAAAACGGAAACAGCCTCATCCCTGCTATGAAGGATACTTATAACAGGCTCAATCTCGACTGCCTTGTCATCATGGGCGGCAACGGCACGCAGAAAAGCGCAAAGCTCCTTATGGATGCCGGCATGAACGTCGTGACCCTGCCCAAGACCATCGATAACGATATCTGGGGTACGGATACAACCTTCGGCTTCCAGAGCGCCGTTGACATCGCAACGAATGTTATTGACTATATCCATTCCACGGCATCATCGCACAGCCGAGTGTTCCTCGTCGAGCTTATGGGACGCGACGCAGGCTGGCTTACGCTGCATGCAGGCATCGGCTCGGGTGCGGATATTATCCTCATCCCTGAGATACCGTATGATATAAATGCAATTTTGAAGGCAGTCGATCACCGCCGCCGCCACGGCAGAAGCTTTTCCATCCTCGCCGTTGCCGAGGGCGCAAAGAGCATCCACGATCAGATACTCACCGAAGAGGAAAGCCGCAGACGCCGCGAGCAGTCCAAGCACTCGACCATATCCTACGAGATCGCGGCTCAGATCGAAGCCGAGCTCGGACAGGAGGCGCGTGTCACCGTTCCCGGCCACTATCAGCGCGGCGGCCCTCCGTGCCCTTATGACCGCGTTCTGGCAACCCAGTTCGGCACCGCTGCCGCAGACCTCATTGTCAACAAGCAGTACGGCCGCATGGTCGCCATCCAGAACGGACACATTGTGTCCATTCCGCTTGAGGAGGCCGCGAGCAAGACGAAATTCCTGCCCATCGACCATCCTCTTATTCAGGTTGCACGCGATATCGGCATATCCTTCGGCGACTGATGATACCATCGGTTGACAAGGACAGACACGGTTTTGACGGGCAG
>ULXC01001038.1_pt1 | contig 12143 bp, 9 predicted proteins | sample 1960721 | NCBI WGS metagenome assembly ULXC01 (sample SAMEA4835822, study PRJEB28245) | human gut metagenome | biome: gut microbiome; material: fecal sample | place: Denmark | collected 2008
GTAGGTCGAGCCTACGTCACAACCGCCAAAATATTTCATTATTAATTTCCTCCAATTAATTATAGTTGGCGCATTTTGCGCCGTCCGGGGACGGCCGATCTATTTTGCCGCCCTCGGCGCATAATTCCTGCGGTAATTGCCGAGCAATTACATGCAGACTTCGTCCTCGAACTCTACGAGAGACGGGTCTATGGGCTCTGCGTTCTTAACGGTGCGCATGAACTCGTTAACCTTGTCGCGCATGGTGCGGCGAGAAACGGTACGCGGGTCCATAAGGTCGTGCTCGATCCAGATAAGATCGTAGCCACGCTCACGACCCTGATCGTCGAGCAGGCCCTGAACGGTTGCCATGTTCTTACATGCAACGTTCTGATACATGAGGATGAGCTTTGCATCCCATGCTTCGCACTGACGCCACAGCTCGGTTACGACGTTGTGGTAACCGCCGTTGGTGTGACGGCGCATAACCATACGCTCGTACAGGCGAGCCAGGTCGCGGAGTGCTTCTTCCTTGTCCTCGGTCTCGAGGGGCTTGGTGAAGTTGAGGGATTCCATCTCGACCAGGACATCGATGCCCCAGCAGTTGGCAGCCCAGTTGGAGAAGTTTGCATAGTAGTGAGCCGGGCAAGACCATACGATTGCACGGTACTTCATCTTGCCGGGCCATGCTTCGTCGCGATTCTCATAGCCCTCGCGGATCAGCTTGCTGACCTTCTCACAGGTCTTAATAACACGGGGATCAATACCGCCGTCCATCTCGTAGTTCCACTTACGGAACAGCTCGTAGCAAGGTCCGAGCAGCTGCGGATACTTGGTCTTGTTGATTTCCCACTTCTCCAGCTCGTAAGAAGTCTCCTTATTGAAGCGCTTCATAGCGGTGAAGTAAGCGTCCCAGTTCCACTTTGCACCGGTCTTATCTTCGATAAACTTGATGCAGGCCTTGATATCCTCGGCGGCAGACTGCAGGACGGACTCGTCCTCGTAACGAACGGGGAAGCAGAGATGGAATACGGGCGTGTTCGGGAAGCGGCGTGCAAAGTAAGAGGATGCCATGGTGGAGCCGTCGCAGGGCATGGAGCTGGAGATAAAGCCGCAGCCCATGTCGGGCAGAGCGTCGATAACCAGAGCGCCGCACTCGGAAGACGGAACCGGGCAGGTATCGGAGGGCAGACCGAAGGACTCGACTGCATCGATGTAAGGTACGCAGGTGAGCTGGTCGATCTCAGAAACGAGGAAGACGGGCAGCAGCTGGTGAGGAATACCGCACAAATCGGGGAAGCCTGCCATGATCTGACCCATGGTCATCTCGTCAAAGGTCATGAGCATCTTGTTGAGCTCCTCGCTGTTGCCGTTCTTGCGGTCAGCCTTGGACAGAAGAACGAGGTTCTCTGCAACGTAGCGGAATATATCGTAGATAAGCAGGTGGCTCATGCGGAGAGCGCGGCCGCGCTGACCCATGATGTTCTTATCCATAAAGCCATGGCAGCAGAAGTAGGAGATCATCCAGCGGTAGTGCAGAGCACTGTTAAGTGCGGGAATGAGGTCCTTGGAGAAGGTCATAAGGAGCATGCCCCACATACGAGCCCACTCATAGAAGTCGTATGCAGTGTCCTTAACGCCGCGCCACTCACGACGTACGGTTGCCATTGCGCCCTTGGCATACAGTCTGCCAAGTCTTTTTTCGCCGTAAAGGATAGCGTCGAGCTTACCCTGCTGGTCGAGTGCCATGAATGCATTGTACTCTTCCTTGATGCGAGCTGCATCATTCTTCAGGGTGTTCTTCCAGCCGTTTTTGAATGCTTCCCAGTCGGTCTCTTTGAACATATCATAGAAGATGCCGCCGCAAACCTTCAGGTTTTCCCACTGCTTCTTCCAGTCGATGTTATCTTTCGCCTTAAAAAACTTAGGATTGGGATATTTAGGAGTCTTAGCCATTACTTTATGCCCTCCTCTTTATGAATACGCTTGATCTCCAGAGACTCAACAAAGGCCTGGCAGCGGGTACGGAGCTGACCGGAGTTACCGTTGTTGTACAGTCTGTCGATGGACAGTACGGGCCAGCCGTATTCCTCAGCCATAACATGGCTGACGAGTGCACGCTCGAAGCCCCAGTAGTCGCAGTACTTCATCTGCTCGTAGATGATGCCTTCTGCGTGATACTCTCTTGCGAGGCGGTCTGCGGTCTCACGACGCTGCAGAACCTTCTCGTCGGATATGTAACGTGCGCACTCGGAGTGCTCCATTATGTGGCGGCAGATCTGCTTAAGAGCAGGCTCGTCGTCGTTGAGCTCGATGACCTCGCGGCCCGGAGTCGAGCCGAAGCAGTGACGGTCGGAGCAGACAAATGCGCCGCAGCCTTCGATAAGCTTGGTGAGGTTGGGATCGTCGATTTCGCTTCCGACGATTGCGACTCTTGCGCGGAACCAGGGCTTAGGATCGGGCTTGCGGGTCTTGAGCTCCTTAAGAGTCTCCTTCAGGTACGGGAGAATGAGTCTCTTCGGGCAGGTGAAGGAAACAAGGTTCAGGACGTGATACTCATAGCCGGTGATAACGGGGTTTTCTGCCTTGCGCATATCGCCGATCTCGGTGAGGATCTTGCAGACCTCGTTGTGCTCCTTGACTGCCTTGCGGATAGCCTTATCGGATACGTCGACGCCGAACTTCTCGTGCAGGTTATCCAGAACATGCTTCTGCATCTGGATTTCGTATGCGTCGAGGGTGTAGTCGGTCACCTTGAAAGGAATGTCCATGTGAGTTACAAAGAACTTTTCCTTGGTGTTGACCTTCAGAACCTCGAAATGCTCCATTGCGCGGTTCATCATGGAGCAGGCGTCCACGCCTATCAGTGCGTCAAGGAACTGATAGCCGCCCTCGATCGCACGTTCTACGAGTGCGCGTGCGTACTCGCAGGTGTAGTTGGACATGTAGTAGGTTGCGATGTCGATAGAACCTGTTTTCGGTGCGCGCAGACGCACGGAGAAACAGTTGCCTATGTTGAGAAGTGCTTCGGGAACGTGGTAGCAAGTGTAGCCAAGGCAGATGTCGCCTTCAGCCTGAGCCTGCTTTACCAGCTCGTTGTCGGCATTCTCAAGAAGACTTTCGAAGTAGATCAGATGCTTAAGATCTTTCAAATGTTACACCTCTTCTTCAAAGAATTTCTATTTTTTGGAGTGCTTCCTTTACTCCGTTGAGCATAAGAGAATCTTCGGGCAGGCTAAGCACGCTCTGACCCTTTATGTCGTTTGCGGCAAAAGCATTGTCCGCAGGGATGCGTGCCACGATATCAACACCGGGCACAGTGATGAGCTCCGCGAGCTCGGGATTTGTCATACGGTTTACTATAGCGCCGATCTTATCGTAAACGATCAGCTCGTCGGCAACGTTTTTGATCGTCGATACGACCTGACAGCCTTTCTTGCTCTGGTCGGTAACAAGCAGCAGATGCGTTACCTTATCCATAACGCGGCGCTGGATCTGCTCAATGCCGGCCTCTCCGTCGATGACGACATAGTCGAAGCTGTTCGCCAAAATGCCGATGACTTCCTTCAGGTAGGAATTGACCTTGCAGTAGCAGCCGGAGCTTTCAGGTCTGCCGATGCCGAGAAATGCAAAGCCGGGCATTTCGACCAGTGCGTCAAAGATCTTGAATCTCGCTTCGCTCAAAAGCTCAAGCGCCTCTCTTGTTTCGCCGTTTTCGACGCTGTCAACAATGCTCATGCGGATATCGTCAAGCGTGAGCTTGACATCAACGCCCAGAGCGACCGACAGGCCGACAGCAGGGTCTGCATCTATCGCGAGGATCTTCTTATCCGGGAAATTTTCCACCAGAAGCCTTACGATCGACGCCGAAATCGACGTCTTGCCGACACCGCCTTTACCGGCGACCGCGATGATCTTTGCTTTATTTTCCAATAATACGTCCCCCCTTCAATTGCGCTTTGACATACCTTACGCATTTTGATAACAGTTTAACACAAATGCCTCTGATTTGCAAGAGAATATGCTGCTATTTACATGAAAAATTCAGGTTTTTTTGTTCTAAAAATACGTTCAGCTATACACTTTCAACAAAACTGTCAATTAGTTTGTTCATAAAAAAAGACTCCCAGTACAGGGAGTCTTTTTTCTATGTGTTATGCGGATATCGGATCATACGATTCTGCGGTCACGGACCTGAGAGTCGTAGTGCTTATTCAGCAGCGGGCGAATGACATAGTATATAAGCTTGTTTTCGCCATTGGTCATATACAGGGTAAAGGTTCCGACAAAAGCGAGGAAAGCGAACATGGCGACCTTGCCGCCGATCTTTGCAACAGTTTTCATTATTACCTTATCCTCCTATTAATATGCATCGCTGTCGTCAAACTCAACGAGCGTGGGATCAAGAGGCTCCTCGCCCAGAACGACGGACATGTAGCCGTTTACGCAGTTACGCATATCCTGACGGGAAACAGTGCGGCAGTCCTCAAGGTCATGCTCGATGAAGATGAAGTGGAAGCCGAGATCCCTTGCCTGCTCTTCCATGAGAGCGTGAACGCCGAGCATGCCCTTGCAGGCGATGTTGTCGTTCATGAGCACCATGTCGCAGTTGAAGTTCTTTGCCCACTCCCAGATGGCGTTGACATTGTCCCAGCCGCCGACGGCGTGGTGACGCATGGTTGCCTTCTCGGAGAACAGAGCAAGATCCTTGATTGCCTCGTCGGGATCTTCGGTGTTGATCATGTTGTGACCCATGGTGGAGTCCATGTTCAGGACGATATTGATGCCCCAGCAGTTCTGGATCCAGGTCGGGAAATCGGTGTAGTAAACAGCGGAGGGTCCCCACAGGAATGCGCGGTGACGGGTTCTGCCGCCGAACGGCTCCTTCTTCTCTTCATACGCCTTGCGCATGATCTTGATGACCTGGCGGTCGACCTTGTTGAAGTAAGGATCGGTTCCGTTTACGGATGCCCATGCATACAGACGATAAAGCGTCTCGGCAATGCCGCACAGAGCCGAATACGGGGTCTTGAAGTAGTCCCACTTTTCAAGCTCTATAGTGTTCTGCTCATTCATGAGCTTTGCGTACTTAAAGAGATTATCCCAGTCGTACTTCACGCCGTACTCTTTTTCGACGAAAGCGATGGCGTCCTTGAGCATCTGAGTGGAATACGGATGTGCGCCCGGCTCGTTGTGGATCATGGCCAGGGTTACGGGGAAGTCCGGCATGCCTATGCGGCGGCGCTGGAACATGGAGGTCGCCTCGGATGCGTTGCAAGGCATGTTGGTCGAGATCATTGCCTTACCGATGAGGGGGAATGCGTCATCGAGTGCAACACCGGTCTCGGCCGCGCAGCGCGAGCAGACGTCGGCAGGAAGTCCGAAGGACTCGGCAACGTCGATGTAATAAGGCTCGATGTGCTGGTCAACGTCGCAGATGATGAACTCGGGCAGAGTCTGGAGGGGGAACGGAACGAGCTCTTTGAAGCCCATCATGAACAGCGGAGGCAGAACCTCGTCCATGGGAACGATGCGGTCGGTATCCTTGCCGCCTCCGAGACGACGGTCGTTGGACAGACAGAACGCAATCTTCTTGGTCAGGCTGCGGACGATAGCGTGCATGCACTTGTGTGCCGTGACCAGCTCGTAGCCGCGGAAGCCTTCAAACAGGCGGTCAATAAACATGAATGTGCCGAGGTAAGAGCCCATCCAGCGATACTCCCAAAAGCCCTTAAGGCAGGGGATCGGAGCGGATGCGACCATCATTGCCATGGAAGCGAGGTTCTTCAGCCATGCGCCGTAGTCGACCATGGTGTCCTTAACGCCGCGCCACTCACGCCATTTTGCAACGCCGGTCTTGTCGTAGTAACGGTCTCTCTGGCCGCCGACACCGTTCTCGGCCTGCCATATGGGATCAAAGCGTTCAAGCTTTTTATCAACAGCTGCTATTACTTTATCGAACATCATTACTTACCTCCCTGAATGGACTTGATCTCCAGGGATTCGATGAACGCCTGGAAACGTGTACGAAGCTGTCCGACTGCGCCGAGGGAATACTCCTTCTCGATGGTGCAGCAAGGAATGTGCTTTTCGTTCGTGAAGATGTGGTTTGCAAGAACCTTCTCATAGCTCCAGAACTCGCAGAACTTCATGTTTTCGTAGATGATGCCGTCAGCCTTGAAATCTTCAACGAGTTGGGCCGCGATAGCGTGACGCTGGTCGATCTTGAAGCCATCCATAAAGCGTGCGCACTGGTTCCAGTACAGGTAGTGGCGGCAGATGGCGTCGAACGCGGTCTCGCCTTCCTTGATCTCAATCTGCTCTCTGCTGGGGAACGAGCCGAAGCAGTAGCGGTCGGCAACGACCATTGCACCGCACATTTCGATAAGCTTTGTGAACTCGGGATCATCGACCTCGGAGCCGACAAGTGCAACGCGGGCGCGGAACGGGAACTTCTCTTCCGGTTCGCGGGTCTTGATCTCTTCAAGAGTCTCCTTGAGGTAAGGCAGGATCAGCTTATGGGGGCAGACCTGGCTTACGAGCTGGATGACATGGAACTCATAGCCGGTGATGGGCGGATTATCGAGCTTGCGGAAGTTGCCGATCTCGGTGATGATGCGGCTGAGCTCGTTGTGCTGCTCGATAGCCTTGCGCATAGCCTCATCGGAGACATCAACTCCAAGACGGTTCTTCATCTCGTCAACGACTTTGAGCTTAAGCTGAGCTTTGTAGTAATCAAGGTTGGTCTGATCGCCCTTCATGGGAGGATCGATCTGGGTAACGAAGAATCCGTCGTGCTTAACGGGATTGATGAGGAAGAAGTGCTCTTCCATACGCTCCATGGTCGCGCAGCTTTCCGCGCCGAACAGGCAGCTGAGGTAGTTGTATCCGCCTTCGATGGCGCGCTCAAGAATGGAGCGTGCATAGGGGCAGGTACGGTTTGTCATGTAGTAGTTTGCGATATCGCTGGACGTGCAATTGGGAGCGCGAAGTCTTGAAGAGAAGCAGCCTTCAAGATTGAGAAGGACTTCGGGTATGTAATAGCAGTTGTAACCGAGTGCTATCTGCCCATCCTCCACTGCCTTGGTGACAAGCTCATTCTGAGCGTCCTGCAGCAGGTTTTCAAAATAGATCAGATGTTTTAGGTCTTTCATTTGCAACCCCTTCCGCTTATTTAAAATTTTTGCTTACCAGTTTCCAGTATGGTTTCCCATACCCCTTCGCATGATTATACTTTAGGTTTAGCCGAAATGTCAAGTTTATGTCAAAAGTATTTCCAAATTTATTTTGCCAATTCTCAGTTCCCGAACGCTTGGTCAACGCACTGTCCGACTACTCGAACAGACCTCGGCAGATTTCTATATATTTTGGCAGGACGCCCTCGAAATCGAGCCCGTAATGACGCGGCGTATTTCGCTTTGCGGTGCGCTCTATCGCGGCGGTGACAAACTCCTCGGCAGCATTGAGCGCATCCTCAAGAGCCGCTCCGCGAGTCAAAAGTGCCGCAAAGGCCGAGGCAAAGACATCTCCCGCGCCGTGGAAGGTGCCGTCGAGAGCCTCGTTCATGACCGAACACAGCCGGCCGCTTTTGTTATCGCGCGCAACTATGCCGACCTTCCCCGGCTCTGCGCTGACACCCGTCACGGCAACAAAATCCGGCCCCAGCTCGGAGAGCCTGTCGATAAGCTCAGTGACATACGCCATGCTGTGAGTACCGGGTCTGTATTCCATACCGGTCAGTAAGCATGCCTCGGTTATATTCGGCGTTATGATATTTGCTTTTTTAATGAGTCGACGGAAGCACTCCGCCATCCAGTCACCGAGGTTCGCGTAGTATTTGCCGTTATCGGCCATGGCAGGATCGACAATGACGAGCGTCTCGTCGTTTTTCAGAAGCTCGATCGCGCGCTCGAGCAGCTTTCCCTGCGCCTCGGAGGCGAGATAGCCGGAATATATTGCATCGAACCTTAGTCCCAGGCTGTGCCAATGCTCGGCGATCGGGACTATATCCCCGCTCAGGTCGGTAAACGTCCAGTCAGTGAAGCCGCCGGTATGGGTGGATAAAAGAGCCGTCGGTATGCAGCAGCACTCAACTCCCGTTGCGGAAACTATAGGAAGAGCAACTGTAAGCGAGCATTTTCCCATTCCGGACAGATCATGAACAGCCGCCATTCTCGGCAGCTTAGGCAGTTTTTCCATAGTGTCTCCTACCTTATTATTAAATTATTAATTGAAATATCGTATTGATTTTAACACAGACCCGGCGCTTGTGCAACTCTATACAAAATCTGTCCAATGTATATATCTTTCAAAATTTTTAACCAAATTTTTATAGCTTTTTGCTTATAAAAAGCTATCTTTACCATAATATGTCTTGAATTCTCGGTTACAATATAGTATCATTAGGTATAATATTAATTAATAGCCGCCGGGCTGCTTCCGTGAGCAACGGCTGACTGCTTCCCTGCCGAAAGGCAGAGATAATCGATGCCGCATGGATAACGCTCGCCGGTATAGGTATTAGTATGGATCTTTGGGGGAAAGGAGGACAAAACTGAATAGCATGGTAAAATTAGAAAAGTTCAGCAAGCCTGCGCTTACCGTACTGTTTGTACTTGCTGTTTTTCTGTTTGCTGTTTTTGTGCTGAGCACCAACGCAAGTGCTGATGGAGTCGATGCCACCGCTGCGGTCGAGACAGAATCTGCTACGTCCGTCATGTCGGTATTCGAGGGGATCGGTCTTAAAAACACCGAGTATCCCGACGCAAACTTCATCAACTTCCTGCTTTGCCTGCATGGCTATGAAAAGCTCCCTGCCAACGCTACCGTGACCGTTACGGCATATCTGCCTGTTACCAACACCGTTTTCTGGCGCTCTACCTTTGACAAGGCTTATCTCACTTTCAAAGATGTGATTAACCCGGTGGGACACGGTACTCTGCTCAGGCTTCCTGCCGACTGCGTAATCAAGATCGAAGTCAACGGAGCCGACATTGACGGTTGGGATCTTATCTACGGCAGCACCGTTGAAGAGGCCATCATATGGCATCCCAGCAGCGGCATGTCCGGTCCGGCTGCCGACTATGTTCCCGGCAACGCTACATACATGTTTATGAGCAATCTGGGAGGCCACGTCGTTCACCTGAACATAGATGGTGTACACGGCGGCGATTCCGACGCGGATGCAGATGCTGACGATGACGCGGATGCGGATGCGGATGCGGACGCCGATGCGGATGCGGATGCGGACGCGGATGCGGATGCGGACGCCGATGCGGATGCGGACGCCGATGCCGATGCGGACGCTGATGCCGATGCGGATGCGGATGCGGACGCCGATGCGGATGCGGATGCGGATGCGGATGCTGATGCTGATGCGGATGCGGACGCCGATGCCGATGCGGACGCCGACGCCGACGCTGATGCTGATGCCGATGCGGACGCGGATTCAGATTCGGACGACGATGACGATCATCACGATCCTAAAATGGGGGACGAGCGGAACATTGTGCTGATCTCAGCTATTGCAGTTGTCAGCCTGGCAGCATTCACTGCCACTTATCGCAAGAAGGAAAATAACTGATCATATGTGGGCGATTAGTTGACTTATTGCTTAAGTGCATATAAAATAGGAGTGGTTATAAACCATTCCTATTTTTATTTGCTTGAGGTGCATAATGAGCAGACGCAGCAGACGAAAAAAGCACATTGACCACGCAAAAAAGCCTACCGCCGAGCAGCTTGCAGCGCGGACCAAAAAAGCCGTTATCATCGGTTCGGCAGTTGTTTTGGCCATAGTCGCCGCGGTGGTGATCCTGTATCTCGTTTCCGCCGGCAAAAAGGACGATGCGCTTGCTTCGTTTGATAAGAAGGCCGAGCTTCTGCGCGAGCAGGTGCTCTCGGACAAGCGCAGCGACGAGATATCGGGCGATATCGAAGAGGGGCTTCCGGACAACGTTGTGTTTCTTTCCGTTTGCAGCGGCGAGGAGCGCGCAAAGGTTTTCACCGGAACGGGCGTTGACCGCAAAGCCGCATGGCTGAGCGCATACAATCAGGCAAAAAGCTTCATTGAAAACGAAAATTACAATGCTATTTGGCTCAAAGCCGACCTCATGAGCGAGGCAAAAACATACGATACGGTCGAGTTTTCAACCGAGCTGCACCACTACAGGCCCGAGTTTTTCAGATACGGCATAGCGTTTGACAAAAGCTTTGAAACGGCGATTTTGGAAGCCGAGCTTAACGGCGCCAAGATACTCGACTACGAAAACGAGTGTGTTGACGAAAGTTATCTGAACACATACCTGAAAAAAGCCGGACGCAGCCCCCTCTCCTCCCTGCCGGACAGCTATGTTGTTTTCAAATGCGTCGGCTGGATGTGCGATGAAAACGACGAGGTTTACGATCTCATAAGCGACATTGACGATTACGGCAGGCGCAAGGTCGACACCGTGGACAAGGAGTACGCCGCCGAGCTTGTCAAGAACGCCTCTGGCTTCCTTATTGACCAGGTCAAGGACGACGGAAGCTTTGTTTACGGCTACTATCCGAGATTCGATAAGAATATTGATAATTACAACATTGTCCGCCATGCGAGCACGCTTTGGAGCCTTGTTTGCCAATACAGGATGACCGGCAACGAAGAGCTTGTTCCCGTTATCGACAGAGCTATAGATTACATGGTTGAAAACGCAATAGTCGAGCGAAACGACGAGATATCGTATCTGTACGAGGAGAAATCGGACGAGATCAAGCTCGGCGGCTGCGGCGTTGCCGTCGTTGCGCTGACCGAGTACATGGATGCGTTCGGCTCGGACAAATACAAGGACCTTGCCATAAAGCTCGGCAACGGTATACTCACCATGCTCGATCAGAACAGCGGCGAATACTATCACGTTTTGGACGGCGAGTTTATCAAAAAAGAGCAGTTCCGCACCGTTTATTACGACGGCGAGGCGACCTTTGCACTGTGCAGGCTCTACTCCCTCACCTCGGACGAGAAGTGGCTCGACGCGGCAAAAAGCGCCGTTGAGCATTTTATCTCTGCCGACTATGTTCAGTACAAGGATCACTGGGTGGCTTATTCGATGAACGAGATAACAAAGTATGTCGATGACGAGCGCTACTACACCTTTGCACTCAGAAACGCGCAGGAGAACCTCGACACGATATACAACCGCGACACAACGTATCACACCTATTTCGAACTCCTGATGAGCACATTCGAGATCTATGACCGCATGATCGAGCGCGGAATACACGTCGATTACCTCGACAACGGATTTGATCTTGAATACTTTCTCCGAACGATATACAAGCGCGCAGACCACATGCTCTGCGGCTATTTCTACCCCGAGTACGCAATGTACATGGCAAATCCCAACTCCATTCTCGACACGTTCATGGTGCGCCACGACGGCTACCGCGTCAGGATCGACGACGTTCAGCACAATGTGGGCGGATATTATCTTTACTACATGAACTATGACAAGCTTGTTGATTACGGCATGCTCGAATACAGGGACAAGGCATGAAAATAAGTCTGCAAAAAGTAATAAGGATAGTTTCGCTCATTGTATTTCTCGTCTGCTTGACGCTGCTTGCGTTTTACCTCATAGGCGACGCGCGCGACGCTGCGGCGAACAAAGATATCGACAAGCTCAAGGACGCCGAAGTCACCGTGCCCGACGTTCTCGATGAATACGCCGGGCTTTATGCCGAAAATCCCGATACCATAGGCTGGCTGAAGATCGACGGAACAGAGCTTGACAACGTCGTCATGTTCTCCCGGCACGATAACGAGAAGTATCTGCACACCGATTTTTACGGTAACTCCTCTTACCGCGGCTGTCTGTTCGTTGACGGCTGGTGTGATGTGCTCACGTCGGATAACATCATAGTTTACGGACATCACATGAAGGACGGCTCAATGTTCGGCGTGATCGTCGATTACCAGAGCGAGGAGTTTTATAAGCATCACAAATACATAAGCTTTGATACGATATACGAAAAGCAGACCTACGAGGTCGTCGCCGCAATACGGACCGAGCTGCCGTCCGACAGCGCAGAGGGCTTCAGATACAACGAATACACCGGCAGCGACGAAAAGTCATTTGCCGAATATGTTAAATTCATTGGCGAAAATAAGCTATACGACACCGGAG
>ULXC01074887.1_pt1 | contig 12073 bp, 10 predicted proteins | sample 1960721 | NCBI WGS metagenome assembly ULXC01 (sample SAMEA4835822, study PRJEB28245) | human gut metagenome | biome: gut microbiome; material: fecal sample | place: Denmark | collected 2008
CGCCGGCGACATCGTGTTTGACGGCTGTCGCCTGTCCGAGCTTTCGCAAAAGCGCCGCTGCGCGCTCACGACCTCCGGCATGGGCTTTATATTTCAAACCCCCGGCGCGGCATTCAACCCGATAAGGAGCTACAAGAAGCAATTTATCGAAACCCTGAAAAGCCACGACAAATACGACGCTAAATCATTTTTGCCGTCGATCAAAGACGTTTTCTCAAGGCTCGGGCTTCAGGACTGCGAGCGCATCCTCGCCTCCTGCCCGTATGAAATGAGCGGCGGCATGAATCAGCGCATCGCGCTTGCTCTCGTGATTCTCATGCAGCAGAAGCTTCTGCTTGCCGACGAGCCGACGAGCGCACTTGACGCAGTGACGCGCCGAACCGTTGCCGACGAGCTGATCGCAATGCGCACAGACTGCGGCATAGCGCAGATGATCGTGACGCACGACTTTGCGCTTGCCTCCTACGTCGCCGACCGCATCGCCGTTATGCACTGCGGCAGAATAGTCGAGCTTGCCCCGGCAAAAGAGCTTGTGTCGTCTCCCCTGCATCCGTACACCAGGATGCTGCTCGAGGCCGTTCCGGCACTCGGCGGCAGCATCCCGACGTTTTCCGACGCGCCGGTGCAAAGTGCCGGCAAGCTCATCGAGGCGTGCGCCGGTCACTTTGTTCTATCGGAGGTTTGAGCATGAAAAACATATTGAGCGTTAAAGATCTCTGCAGGAGCTATGAGCGTAATGATATTAAAACCGAGGCTCTTCACGACGTGAGCTTTGAGCTTAAATATGGCGAGATACTCGGCATTGTCGGCACCTCCGGCAGCGGAAAAAGCACGCTTCTTCGCCTTATCAGCGGCCTTGAAGCGCCGGATGCAGGCTCCGTTATTTTCGACGGGCGCGAGCTTGGGCAAAAGCGCGCGCTTGCCGATAAGCGCGATATACAAATGATATTTCAGGATGCAGGTGCATCCTTTCATCCGCGCAGAACGATAGCAAGCTCGATAAATGACGCATTCCAAAGTCTCATGGGAAAGGGCGCTGTCCTTGATCTTGACTCACTCTGCATTGAGGTCGGCTTGAACTCATGCCTTGCGCGACGCTATCCCGGCTCGCTCAGCGGCGGTCAGTGCCAGCGCTTTGCCATTGCGCGCGCTATCGCGTCCTCGCCGCGTGTTTTGTTGTGCGACGAGATAACAAGCGCACTGGACGTTTCCTCGCAGGCGCAGATACTCGAGCTTTTATCCTCGCTGCGGGCCGAAACCGGAATGTCGATGATCTTCGTTTCGCACGATATTGCCGTTGTGAGCACGCTGTGCGACAGAATAGCGGTCATGCGCGGCGGAGACATCGTCGAACAAGGCAATACAAAAAGCATTATTTCAGCTCCGCGGAACGAATATACAAAGGAGCTTATAGCATCGGTGATGGAGGTAAAGCATTGAACACAGGCAAGAAAATTCAGCAATTTGTTAATGTTCCGGGAACACGGCTTAACTACCCCGAAACAGTGATCTTCGGCGCTCACGACGGAAAATGCGTTACCGTATCCGCCGGTGTTCACTGCCGCGAATACGTAGGCATACAGGCAGTTATTGAGCTTGCACGGACTATTGACCCAAAAGATATATACGGTGAGCTTCACTTAGTGCATGCATTCAATTACGATGGTCTCATCTGCCGCTGCTCGGACGTTTTTCCGTCCGACGGAAAAAACCTCAATCGCGTTTTTCCCGGCAGCACATGCGGAACCGACGCCGAAAAGCTTGCTGCATTCCTTGAGGAAACCGTGATACGTCACAGCGACTGCATAGTCGACCTGCACTCCGGCGGCGGCTATGAATATCTTACGCCGCACGTCTATCTTCACGGCGCGGCAGCTCCGGAGGTCTGCGCGCAATCGCAGGAGCTTGCGATGCATGTGGGCGTTCCGTACGCCGTGCGCTCGCAGGCGAAAAACGGGTTTTACAGTCACGCCGGTACCTGCGGCGTTCCGGCCGTTCTGATCGAGCGCGGCTGCTGCGGCCTGTGGTCAGAAGATGAATCCTCCCGTGATATCGAGGACGTAAAGAACATTCTGCGCTTCCTTGGAGTTTTGCGGGACGGGATTCCCTCAGCCAGGAAGAACCTCAGGATATTTGATCGCGGAGAATATTTGGACGCACCTGTAAGCGGCTGCTGGTATCCTGCCAAGGCGGTCGGCGAGCGTATAAAGGCAGGCGAAAGTCTCGGCCGGATATGCGATATATTCGGCGAGCTGCTGCACGAGGAATTTGCAAAACACGACGGCGTTATTCTGTATCAGACGGCGTCGCTCGGCATAGAAAAAGACTGCCCAATGGTTGCATATGCAATCGAGGAAAGGTAACGATATGGAAGAGATGGAAAAACGGGTCCTGGACTACTGGACCGTGCGTGCGCACGACTTCGGCGTTGTACGCCGCAATGAGATACATAATAAGCTCAGCAAGCGCTGGAGCGACGAGCTTGACAGTCTGCTTCCGGAGGGAAAGCTTCGCATTCTTGATGTCGGCACGGGTACGGGATATTTTGCCGTACTGCTCGCCGCAAAGGGGCACACGGTCACGGGGATCGACCTCACCCCGGCAATGATAGGCGAGGCAAAGGCTCTTGCAGACGAGCTTGATATCAGTGCACGGTTTGAGGTAATGGACGCACAGTCTCTCAACTTTCCCGACGAAAGCTTTGACGCCGTAGTCACGCGCAATCTCACTTGGACACTGCCTGAACCGGAGCGCGCATATTCGGAATGGCTCCGCGTTCTCGTACCAGGCGGGATCCTCATAAACTTCGACGCAAGCTACGGCAACAATGTCCGCAACAATGAGCATAAAGGAACTCATCTGCCCGTCGGCAATGTCTATGGCCACTGCGGAATGACGCCCGAGCTTGAGAGCGAAAACGCGCAAATCACGCTCTCAATGCCGATAAGCAAAAAACCCCGTCCCGAGTGGGACGCCGAGCTTCTCAAATCACTTGGCTGCGCCGACTGCGGCTTTGACAAATCCGCAGGTACGCGCATACTCGCGGAAAACGATCTGAGTGATGCGCCGATGTTCCTCCTGTGGGCAAAAAAATAGCAAAAAGCAGCCTTTCGGCTGCTTTTTTACTAACATTTGTACTTTTTCATATCGACGCAGCCGTTGGACTTAAGCCGACAGCATCTCATATGCAAGCTTGTCGTCCATATCGACTATACTTCACGCGCGCTTTCAAGCTCAAGAAGGCGTATTTTTTTGTCCACTCCGCCGGCATAGCCGGTCATGCTGCCATCAGCGCCGAGAACGCGGTGGCACGGCACTATTATTGATATAGGGTTGTGCCCCACCGCTCCGCCGACAGCCTGTGCGCTTTTTGTTCCGAGCTTTCGGGCGATCTCGCCGTAGCTTGCGGTCTGGCCGTAGGGAATTTTCATAAGCTCATCCCATACGCTGCGCCGAAAAGCAGAGCCGTTCAGCTTCAAAGGCGGCACAAAATCCGGCTCATGGCCCGAAAAATAAATATCCAGCCAGCGCTCTGTCTGCTCAAGCACCGGAGTGAGCACCTCGGTGCGCTCACTTTCAATACCGGCGGCAAAATATTTTGCGCCGTAAAACCACAGGCCGGTCAGGCTTTTCTCATTCGCGGCAAGCAGTATCCTGCCGACCGGAGATGAATAATCATGTATATATGTCATCTTTCTTTTCTTCCTCTACCTCGTCTATTCCAAAGGATCGCCGCATCGAGCCGGGATTGTTTTCGATAGCTTTACTATGCACGCGCGATTATCGTTTGTCAACAGGACTTTTGGTATTAATAAAATTCATATCTGCTTGAATTTCACTAATTTCCCTTTTTGGCTTTGCTGCGTTAAAATGAAAAAGTCCGCTCAGGCGGAGGATAATAAGGGAGAGAGAGTTTACTTATGAAAAAAACAGAGAATTTTGCGAGCCGCTGGGGATTTATCCTCGCCTCTGTCGGCTCTGCCGTCGGCATGGCAAACGTTTGGGGATTTCCGCACAAGCTCGGCGCAAACGGCGGCGGAGCGTTTTTGCTGATATATCTGCTGTTTGTGTTCATATTCAGCTATGTCGGCCTGCCGGCGGAGTTTGCCATGGGCAGACGCGCGCGCACAGGCACCCTCGGGACATATGAAAGCGCATGGGCAACGCGCGGCAAGGGCTTTAGCAAGGCCGGCGGCATTCTCGGCTGGCTTCCGCTTGCCGGATCGCTATGCATCGCCATCGGATATGCCGTTATCGTGACGTACATCCTCAAGGCGCTTGTCGATTCCCTCGTCGGAACGCTCATGACGGCCGAAACAGCCGCATGGTTCGGCGAGTTCTCGTCGACGCCGATGTCGGTCGTTCCGTACCACATCATAGTCGTTGCCGGAACGCTTCTGACGCTGTATCTCGGCGCGCACAGCATTGAAAAGACCAACAAGATCATGATGCCGCTGTTTTTCCTCATATTCATCGTGCTCGCCGTCAGGGTCGCATTTCTGCCCGGCGCTGCAGAGGGATACAAGTTCATGTTCACTCCGCGCTGGGAGGCGCTTGCCGACCCGATGATATGGATATGGGCAATGGGTCAGGCATTTTTCTCGCTGTCGGTGACCGGCAGCGGCATGATCGTATACGGCGCGTATCTTTCCGACGAGGAGGACGTCGTCGGAGTTGCTCAGCACACCGCGCTTTTTGACACCATCGCCGCCGTTGTTGCCGCGCTTGTGATCATCCCGGCCTGCTTTGCCTACGGTCAGGATGTCGGCGCAGGCCCGAGCCTGCTGTTCGTTACTCTGCCGACTATTTTGCAGGATCTGCCCCTGGGCAGACTGTTTGCCATAATCCTATACGTTGCTATGATCTTCGCCGGAGTAAGCTCGCTGCAGAACATGTTTGAGGCTGTGGCCGAATCGCTGATGCACAAATTCCCCAAGCTCAGCCGCACCGCCGTGCTTGCGATTTTGTGCGTTCTGTGCCTCGGCTTCGGCATCGGTATGGAGCCGATCTCAAAATGGGGGCCGTGGATGGATCTTGTTTCTATCTACATCATTCCTATCGGCGCAACGCTCGGCGCGATATCGTGGTTCTATGTAATGAAGAAGAGCGAGCTACTCAACGCAGTGAACACCGGCAGCACAAAGCAGCGCGGCAAGCTGTGGTACAGCATCGGCCGCTATGTTTATGTTCCGCTCGCGCTTATACTCTGCTGCGTAGCATTGTTCATGCAGGTTGCGTTTTAATTAAAAACATGCAAAAGAGACGGCCTTTATCAAGGTCGTCTCTTTTGCAGCGTCTCAAAAAAGTCTGTGACTTTTTTGCTCGCTTCAAAAACGCCACATTTTTTGTGAAAACGAGTTTTCACGAAAAATCTCGCTACGCTCGTCAAAAAGTCCGTACCGGACATTTTTGATGGCTATTAATCTAATCACGAGTGGGGCCTTTGCCCCCTCGCGCTCCCCTGCTGCTCAATTTTCTTTATCTATAGCATAATTTTTTGCCAGTCTGCAAAAGTTTATAAACTGCCGTGCACTTTGCATCGGCACCGCCTTTGTGGGCAAACGGCGCTTATCTTCGACGCGCAGCATTTTACCAAAATTATTTTTCCACTTCCTTTGAAAACTCGCCGCTGAGCGCAAACGCATGGTTCATCGGGCCGCGTCCTCTGCCCAGGTCGAGCATTGCGGCAAGCGCGCCTGATATATATCCCTTCGCGCGGCGAACCGAGGTTTTCAGGTCATAACCCTTGGCGAGGTTTGACGCGATCGCGCTAGAAAGGGTGCAGCCCGTGCCGTGGGTGTTGGGATTATCTATGCGCTTTCCCTCAAACCAGCAGCACTCGCCGTCGGAATACAGCAGGTCGTTTGCGTCGTTTACGCTGTGTCCACCTTTGAGCAGCACCGCACAGCCGTGCTCGCGTCCTATCTTTTCGGCCGCCTTGAGCATGTCCTCTTCGTTTTCTATCTTCATTCCTGAAAGGATCTCACCCTCGGGGATATTCGGCGTTATCACCGTGCTTATGGGAAAAAGCTCGTCCGCAAGCGTCTGCACGGCGTCGGTTTTCATAAGAGCCGAGCCGCTCGTTGCGACCATGACAGGGTCAACTACGATGTTTTTAGCGTCATAATGCCTGAGTCTGTCGGCTATGACGCGGATAAGCTCCGAGGACGATACCATGCCGATCTTAACGGCATCAGGGTATATATCCTCAAACACCGCGTCGAGCTGCTGCCGCAAGAACTCGGGCGATGCCTCTTCGATCGCCGTAACGCCGGTCGTGTTCTGCGCGGTGAGCGCCGTTATCGCGCTCATGGCAAAAACGCCGTTCATGGTCATTGTCTTGATATCCGCCTGGATACCGGCTCCGCCGCTGGAGTCGCTTCCTGCGATGGTGAGTGCTGTTTTCATGTTGTGCTCCTTTCAGTCCGATGCAAAGCAAAGGAATGTTTCCGGCTTGCAGAAGTCGGTTATATAACAGTCGCTGAGCGCTTTAAGCTCCTCGGCCCGTTTTTCGCTTTTATCGTATACTCCGACAAGAATAAATCCGTCGCGCTTTGCCGTCCGCGCCGCGTGGATCGCATCCTCGAAAACCGCCGTTTCGCTTTTGGCCGTTCCGAGTGCATTCAGACATGCGCGGAAAATTTCCGGCTCGTCCTTGCCGCTGCCGACCTCGGCACATGTGAGTATATCGTCAAAATACTTTTCCATATCGCAGCGGCGCAGCGCGGCCAAAACATGGTCGTGCTCGCTTGCCGTTGCAACGGTCATTTTCACGCCGCTGCCTTGAAGCAGATCGAGAAACTCACGCACGCCGGGCTTGGGCTGCACAAGGTCATAGTAAAAATGCCTGACCATTTTGTTTATGCCGTCCTCGATCTCGGCGGTCGTCATTTCAAGGTCATACTCGCTCTTAAAATATGACGCTGTCTGGCTCAGGCTCAGCGCGCAAACGGCTTCGTTTACGTCCGGTCTCGGAGCAACACCGATCGAGGCGAGGTAGGTTTCCCCGGCGGTGTCCCATATGAACATTGAGTCAAACAGCGTCCCGTCAAAATCGAATATCGCGCCCTTTATCCTCATGCGCGCACCATTTTTTCGGACAGTGCCCTGAGCGTTCTGCACTCGCTCTCGATATCTTCCGCTCCGAAAATGGCGCTGACGAGCGCAACGCCGTCCACACCTGTTCCGGAAAGCTGCAGGATATTGCTCTCGGATATGCCGCCGATGGCGACGACCGGGATATCGACCGCCGCGCAGATATCGCGCAGAGTCTCCTTGGGCAGAACATCGGCATTTGCCTTTGTCGATGTCGAGAACATAGCCCCGACGCCGAGGCAGTCGGCTCCGTTTTCAACGGCCTTGAGAGCCTCCTCAACGGTGTGCACGGAAACGCCGAGCATCATGCCGTCGCCGATCTTCTCGCGCACCTTGCTTGCTGCCATGTCCTCCTGCCCGACGTGAACGCCGTCGGCGTGGCACTTCACGGCAACGTCAACGTTGTCGTTGACGAAAAACGGCACGGAATATTTCCTGCACAGCGCGCCGATCTCGACAGCTTCGGCGAGGAACTCGTCGTCGTTAAGCTCCTTTTCGCGAAGCTGCACGCAGGTAGCGCCGCCCTTGAGCGCGGATTCTACCTGCTCGTAAAGGCTTTGCTTTCCGACCCACGCTCTGTCCGTCACTGCGTACAGGAGCATGTATTTTTTATCGCACTTCATATTTTGCACCTTCCTCAAGCTGTTCGGGAGTCAGATTATAAATTGCATCAATGATATAGTTTCGGTAAGAAGAGTTGCCGTCCATGGAGCCGAGTCTGTCATGCGCTATCTCGCCGGCAAGCCCCATCGCACACACCGCCGCCGCAGCAGCCTCAAGCACATTATCGGGATTTGCGGTGACAAATGCCGCCGTCATTGCTGAAAGCTGGCAGCCGGTACCGGTTATGGATGACATCATGGCATTGCCATTGCGGATGCAGAAGGCTCTGTCGGCATCGGCGACAATGTCGATAGCGCCGGTTATCGCGATAACGGCTCCGGTCTCGCGCGCAAATGCCTTTGCGAATTTAACGGCATCTGCAAGGTTTGCCTCTGTCACCTTATCGGCAACGTCGGCATCGACGCCCTTGGTCGTTCCGCTGCCGGAGGCAATGGTTTTTATCTCGGAAATGTTTCCGCGGATGACGGAAAACTTCACCTCGCGCACAAGGCCGAGCGCCGTTTCCGTGCGCAGACTCGACGCGCCGGCGCCGACGGGGTCGAGAACGGCGGGGTGTCCCAGCTCGTTTGCCTTTTTGCCTGCAATGTGCATCGACTCTATTGTGCGGCTGTTTAGCGTTCCGATATTAATATTAAGGCCTGAGCACACGCTCGTGATCTCCGCAACCTCGGCCTTGTCGTCGGCCATGATCGGTGATGCGCCGCACGCGAGCACGATATTCGCACAGTCGTTGACCGTGACGTAATTTGTGATATTATGAATAAGAGGGCATTTTGCTCTTACGTTTTCAAGCATTTTTCCAAGCATTTCGGTTTCCTCCTCACTGTGTCAGCGAAAGCTGCATACGGCCGAGAACTCCGGCCTTTTTAAGGCTGTATATCAAGACTGCGGATATCGCTGCGCCGCCTGCCGTTGAAACGAAAAACGGGATGATGTATGCGTAAAACGCGATGGCCGCGGCCGACTGACCCATGAAGTATATTGCCACGGGATAGGCGCACAGTCCGCCGAGGACTGCCGTGCCGAACACCTCGCCGATAAGCGTTGCCGCAATGTTGCCGGTCTTTTTATAAACAAGACCGCACAGAAGCGCACCGAACATACTTCCGGGGAACGCCATGAGGCTGCCGAGTCCGAGCAGATTGCGGATAAGCGAGGCGACAAACGCCGCACCGACCCCGTATGCCGGGCCAAGCAGCACCGCGCATATGATGTTCACCATATGCTGAACCGGCGCGCACTTGCTGCCGAACACGGGAAAGGAAAACAGGCTTCCCACGACCGCAACGGCACAGAGGATACTCGCCGTCGCAAGCTTTTTTGTATTAACTTTTTTCATTTTTATTTCTCCTTCGGAATAAGCTGACGAGAGTTGAGCCCATATCGGTTTTGACGGGCAGATTTTCGCCCGTCAAGACAAAAAAGGCGAAAACAGCCGGAAGGGTGCGTCGAAAGGCAATATGTGTTCGGCTCTATTCAGCTTAAGAAAGCGGCTGTATTTATACCTGTATGCAGCGACGCTTCCATGCGTAAAATTCAGCCCGTCGATCCCGGCTGTCTGGAAGTTCGGTCGATGCTTGCTGGCATCCTCTCACGCCGGAACACGGCTTCCCATCGCTGTCATACAGAACTCAGGGCGCTCCCCCTCAGTCCGCTTCTCCTTTCCAAAAGATAAAAAAACGAAGACGCCTGATCCGGCGCCTCCGTAAAAAATCGTTGATGACTTCCTCCGGCGGCATTATCCGCATCAGGTTAAAGGGTCGAAGGTATGTCCTTCCTCTCAGCCTGTCAGCACAAGCTCCCCTGTTTTTTTGCCTGCCCATTATACTACCGGCAGTCCAAAATTGCAATAGCGTTATAAACTTTTAGGGGATATGATTTTCACAGTTATCGGGTCAGATAAAAGGAGTATTAGCATGCAGTACAAAAATTTCAAAAACGAGATCTCGCTTTCGCGGCTGGGAATGGGCGCCATGCGTCTGCCCACCTGCGGCAACAGCGCCGATATTGATTACGAAAAGGCGCAGGCAATCATAGACTCTGCCATGAAAAGCGGCATAAGCTACTACGACACCGCCTACATCTATCACGGCGGAAGATCCGAAGAGTTCCTCGGTGCCGCGCTGGCCAAATATCCGCGCGACAGCTTTTATGTTGCCGATAAGTTCAATTTCCAGGCCGAGCCGGACTATCGCAAGCAGTTTGCAGAGCAGCTCCGACGGCTGAAAATGGATCGCATCGACTTCTATCTGCTCCACGGCATTCAGGATTCCTTTGTCGATGATATCCTCGCAAGCGGCGCAATCGAGTATTTTGACTCGCTCAAAAAGGATGGAAAGATCCGCTATTTCGGCTTTTCCTTCCACGGAAGTCCGCAGGCGCTGCGCAAGCTCATCGACGCCTATCCGTGGGATTTCGTCCAGATGCAGCTTAACTATTACGACTGGTACTGCACCGGCGCAAAGGAGCTTTACGACATTTTGGAGCAGGCCAATATCCCCGTCATGGTCATGGAGCCTGTTCACGGCGGAATGCTCGCAAGGCTGCGCGCGGACGCCGCCGAGGTGCTTGCGCAGCTTGGCGCAGAGTGCTCGCAGGCGTCTTGGGCTATCCGGTGGGTGCTGAGCCGGCCGCAGGTTCAGGTCATTTTAAGCGGCATGTCCGACACGGATCAGCTTGCCGACAATGCAGCGACAGTCTCGGCCTCGCTCCCACTCTCGGATGCGGAAAACGAAGCTATTCGCAAGGCTGCTATGCTGCAATACGCCGGCGTCGCCGTTGCCTGCACCAGCTGCCGCTACTGCTGCCCGAATTGCCCGAAGGGGCTGGATATTCCGCTTCTTCTGCGCGCTTATAACGACGCGAAGATCGGCGGAGCTTGGAGGCTGACAAGCGTTTTGGCTCTGCCCGAGGACAAGCGTCCGACAAGCTGCATCGGCTGCGGAGCCTGCATGCGCCATTGTCCGCAGAGCTTCGAAATTCCGAAATACATGCAGGAAATGAAGCAAATGATGCAAAAGTGAGCTTTTCCATAATAGTTAAAAGGCATTGCCGATTGCAAGATCGGCAATGCCTTTTGATTTGAAAAATCATTCCCACTCGTTGCCGAAAGCTACATCTTAACTGCTTTTGTTTAGAGTTTGTGTGATGTAGTATTTTCATTATTTTGATAATCCGTATTATCATACCTGTACGACGAGAATTTATCAAAATCTTATCAACGGTGATAAAGCCAATGGTTGCAGCAATTGAATAGGCGCAAACGGTTGTGCTTTACTATTTGATATTATAGCATAATTACTTGAAAAATTCAACGGTTTCTTCTTTGTAATAACGGCTGTTCGTTGAAATTTTAAATTTTGTATTGCTTTTTTCTTTTAGTTGTATTAGAATATATAAGAACTGATAAGAATATATTAGAATAATTTAAAAAGAACGGCGGTGCAGTTATGAACCTTATTGAAAATGTAAATACGGAATTCAAGCGCATATATGTTGATGATATTAAAAAGACGGTTATCGCATTTGCAAATACAAACGGCGGTAAAATTTATATCGGGATTGATGACAACGGAACAGTTGTAGGCGTAGAGGATATTGATGAAACTATGCTCAAATGCACGAATACGCTGCGTGATTCAATTAAACCCGATGTTACGCTTTTTTCTACCTGCTCTGTGGAAAACATTGACGGGAAAAATGTTGTTGTGTTGGAAATTCAGAAAGGAACAGCATCTCCTTATTATATTGCTTCCAAAGGTATTCGTCCCGAAGGCGTGTTTTTGCGTCAGGGCGCATCAACCGTTCCTGCAACAGAAACGGCAATTCTGAAAATGATAAAGGAAACAGACGGCGATGAATATGAGGATGTTCGCTCCCTCAATCAGGAGTTGACATTTACCTATGCGGAAAAAGAATTCGAAAAAGCAAAAGTTCCTTTTGGTGCTCCGCAAAAAATATCGCTCGGCATTGTAAATCCGGATGGCGTTTACAGTAACTTAGGTCTGCTTATCTCGGACCAGTGTGTTCATACAATTAAGGTTGCTGTTTTTGAGGGAACCGAAAAAGCTGTTTTTAAGGACAGGTATGAATTTTCAGGTTCTCTGTTGAAACAGCTTAATGAAGCATACGAAATGATTGACCGATATAATCGAACGAGAGCTGAATTCGACGGTCTTTATCGTGTGGATATGCGTGATTATCCGATAGACGCTATTCGTGAAACCCTGCTAAACGCCCTGGTTCATCGTGATTATTCTTTCAGCGGCAGTACGCTCATCAGTATTTTTGATGACCGTATCGAAACGCTTTCTCTCGGCGGTCTTGTTATGGGAATTGCATACGACGATATTAT
>ULXC01078870.1_pt1 | contig 12039 bp, 10 predicted proteins | sample 1960721 | NCBI WGS metagenome assembly ULXC01 (sample SAMEA4835822, study PRJEB28245) | human gut metagenome | biome: gut microbiome; material: fecal sample | place: Denmark | collected 2008
GCTGCACGAATTTCAAAAAATGATTCCCGTGCTTTTTGACGGACTTTGCTGAATTTTAATTTGAGTTTTTTCGGATAAATCCCGTTCCGATAATTAAACAACCGAAAGCTGCGCAGTGTTCCGAATAAACCCACTCGATTTGATTCAAGCGGGTACGGGTCCGCTGCGCAGCTTCCGGCTGCATATCGTTCACTGTTCGGACGTTCGTGTCCTTTATTCCGCATTCGGCGCGCTCTGCGCGGGCACGGAAAGATATGCATCGATGATTTCGCCGACATCCGCCATGCTGTGCCAATACTCTTTAAACTTTTCAGTTGTCACAAAATCATACTTAAACTTTATGACATAACCCCTTACCGCATCAAAGAACGCTTTGCTGCCCAGCTTTCCGTAAATTGCATACAAGAGCCCCGCCCCTTTATCATAAATATCGGAATAACTCATCGGATCCTCATCATTCCAATAATACAGCGACTTTGTCAGGTCCGTTGTATCGTCCGCATAACTCATGTTCGCATCACGCCCGATTCCCGCAACACGTGCAGCGCTCAGCTTAAGTCTCATCTCCGTTTTGAAGCCGCTTATATCAGCGGTGAACTCCGGCGGATATGCTTCATCGTAAACAAATTCGCAAAATCGGCAAAAGCCCTCATCAAGCCACGCTTCTTTCACTTGGTCATTGCCGACAATACCGTAAAACCATTGGTGCGCAACCTCATGACAAACGGAATGATCCATTGAGTAAACCGTTGCGGCGGCCGATTCGTCCGTTTTAAAATCCAGACCCATTTCCTCAAAATCATCAAGCGAAATCTCCGGCGCTATCATAACAAGGGTCGGGTATTCCATTCCGTTCACCCCGCCGGTCAGCCCGTTAAGAACAACACTGAGCGTGCTGTATGGGTACTCTCCGAACTTTTCCCCGTAGAGAGCGAGCGATTTCGCTGCAACATCAAGCACCCTGTTCGCCGTTTTCGGAAGCGCGGAATCATAGTATACGGTTATTTTCGTGTTTCCCGTGTCTTTTGCCAGTGTTTCGAAGCTGTCGCTTGCGCAGAATGCAAAATCGCGTACGTTTTTTGCGTGATACATGCCGTCCCCTCCGAGCTCACCCGTTGCAGCAATCTTGTATCCCTCAGGAACATTTATCCGGACACTGTAGTTTGCAATGTCCGTATAAAACGCGTCGCCGATATCAACATACGGTTCAACTGCATAGGCTCCGTTTTCATACACGGCGGGTGTGATTACAAAATTGCCCAAGTTGAAAATGTTTTCCTGCCAACCGAAGCGATTCTTTATGTTCGGAATCCGAACGCTGTATCGAATTTCTATCCTGCAGCGTTCGTCCGCAGCCAACGGCGAGGCAAGAACAGCCTTGAACACGGTCCCTTTAACGTTTTCAAGCTGTGACTCACTGCCGTTCAGCTTTATGCTTTGAACAGCTGCACCGCCCCCGTCCGCACTGAATGCTTCGGGATAGATGTTGAAGTATATTTCCGAAAGATTTTTTCCCGCCGGGTTTAGATAATCCGTCGTTTGTTCAACCGTGAGCATATGCTCATCCGTTGAAAGGGTAACATCAAGCACAAAACTGCTTGCTTTTTGCTCGTTCTCATTCACCGAAAGCGATTCGGGCACGCTTGTCGGCAAAACCAAATCCGTCGGTAAAACCGCCTGCGTCGGTTCGGCGGTAAACCGTATCGGGTCTTTTGTTCGCCCGGAATCAATTCCGACTGCGCCTTTGCAGCCCGAAAAACATACTGCGGCGAGCATTACCGCCGCTGTCAATACCAGAACAATTTTTCTCATTCAAGCACACTCCTTCGTTTACTTAATCACCGACCGTACACGAAAATTCGTTCGCTTCTCCGATTTAATCAGTGACTGCTTAAGTTCTGCAAAGAGTGTATACCCCGATTATTTCCGAAATGTTTCCGTCAGCGCTCCAAGCCGATATATATTATTTTGTTCTCATCGTCAAGCACAACATTGAGGAACAACCCGACCGTTTCGGAATAATAGCGTGAGCCGTTGTATTCCAGTCCGGCAGTACATCCAGCGTGCTGTATTCAAGGTATTTTTCCATGAATTTCAGGCGTTCGCTTTCCGAATCCGCAATCGATATTTCTGCGCTGAACCGAATGCTGAACGCAACCACTTTTTGAGTCCCGTCCTCAACGGCTGCAACGACCTCCTGTGCGGGCATCACATAATCTTTATTATAGCAGGTGTATGTTTTCACGTGTTCGGTTCCGTATGCATCGCAATATGAGGCTTCGTTCAAAGAACACATGACTGCAATTTTCGTTTCTTCCAAAAACGGCATGGCAGAAAGAAAATCGTCCAGTGCCGAGATCATTTCCTCCACGCCACACTCTTCCGCTGTCGTTTCGTAGGCTGTGCCGCAAAGATATTCTTCCGCACCTTTCAAGAATTCGATCTCACTGCTCCCGATTGCAATTTGAGGCAGTTCATCCGTTGTAAATTCCCTGTTCAGGAGCAATTTATCCGATATTTTAAAATAGATTATCGGTGCCGCAGCAAGTCCCGCAACAGCCGCTGCGGCAAGCAATGCTGCCAAAAGCCGCAACGCATGCTTTTTCATTCAGTCACCTCCAAATCAAACGAAACGCAGGTTCCCCTGCCGGGTTCGCTTTCAAATTTCAACTCTGTTTTAAAAAGCGTGCATATGCTTTTGCAAATGGATAATCCGATTCCGTAACCCGCTGCGCTTCTGGATTTGTCCGTCTTATAAAAAGTCTCGGCAGCGCGGCGAATTTCTTCTTGAGTCATGCCCCTTCCGCTGTCCGCAACGCCGAAGCGGCAGCAGTTACCGCTTTTTTCGATTTTCACAATTACTTTTTGTCCGTCAGAAAATCTGAACGCATTTTCAATCAGATTGCGCAGCAGGGTCAGCAGCAAATCATAATCGCAAAGTATCTTTATTCCTTTTTCACTGTTGATATCCAAATTTTCTACGTTTTCAAACATCTGCCGGATTCCGCGCTCAATGCATTCCGACTCAACGGGCTCAAGTGTCGGTTCCGTTTGAGAAAGCTTCAGCATTCGCAGCATTTTTACCGAAAGGTTTTCCATTCGCTTTGCGTTTTTAAAAATTCTGTCCGCATACATGAATTTGTCATGCTCATCAAGGACATGCGTTCTCAAAATATCCGCATACCCGATAACGGAGGTCATCGGCGTTTTAAGCTCATGCGAGAAATCGGCAACGAAAGCCGTCCTGTTTTCAAGCTGCTGCTCAAGCTCGGCAACCATTGCATCAAAACTTTTGCTCAGTGAGCCGATTTCATCCCCGGAATCAATCCGTGTACGAAGCGAATACTCTCCCCCGCTGATTCGGTTTGCCGTTTGAGCCAACCGCTCCAAAGGCCTTGTTATCCGCTTTGTTATGAAGAAGGCAGCAAGCCCGGAGCAGAGCAAAACAGCCGATTCAATCAGCAAAAATGCAATGTATTGGCGTTTTCTTTCGGCAAACACATACGAAATATCATATCGCATGATAATGTTTAATTCCGTTCCGTACGAACTCAGCGTTGCATTGAAACAATTGAAATACCCATTTTCATTTTTTTCAACGGAATATGAGTTTTGCCGAAGAACCGGCGCATCTCCCTTAAGGTTTGAAAAAATAACCTGCCCGTTTGAATCGATAATTTCAATTTCTTCTCCCGTTGCATACGCAACCATCTTATCAGCGTACCGCGCAAGCTCGGTTTTATCCGTTTTTCTTCCGTTCAGCCTGTCGGCAAGCAGTTTGCTTTCAAGTGCATAGCAGCTCATTTGCTTCCGCCTTGAATTCTGTGCAACGGATTCCGCAAGAGCCGCTCTGCTGTTGGTTGCAAGCAGAACCGTTCCGCCCGCCGAAAAAGCGGCGAATACAACAAGAGTTATTATTATAATAACTTTTTTTGAAAGACTCATGTTTTCTCCCGAATGATGTATCCAAGCTTATGTACCGTTGCAATCTCATTTTCGAGTCCGAGTTTTTTTCGAAGCCGTGTGATGTGAATATCCAGTGTTCGTGTATCGCCGCTTTCCCCGTCATTCCACACGCGCTCGTAAAGCGCGAAGCGCGAAAGAGCAACACCCTTATTCCGCAGGAGAAAATGCAGCAGCTCAAATTCTTTAGGCGTCAATGTTATTTCTCTTCCCGCTTTTCTGACAATATGTGCTTCCGCATCGAGTTCAACATCCCCGACGCGAAGCAGGTTGTTTTTGTAGCCGTGCAGCCGCAAAATGTTTTCGGTTCTCAGAAGCAGTTCCTCAATTTCGAACGGTTTAACAATGTAGTCATCCGCACCCATGCGAAATGCCTTCCGCTTGTCGTCCAGTTCCCCGCGCGCGGTTATGAATATCACCGGTATTGAATACTCATTAATATATGAAAACAATTCGTATCCGCTGATTTGCGGCAGCATAATGTCCAGCAGGCAAAGCTCAAATTTTTGCGTTTCCAGCAGATTTGCACCCTCCTGCCCATCAAAAGCGGCAAAAACGTCATACCCTGCATTTTTCAGCGCGAGCTGTATCAAAGCCGAAATATCTCTGTCATCCTCAACAACCAGTATTCTTATCATCTCATCCTCTGCCTCTTTTTCGGAATAAACATGATAAATTACTCTTCATGTTCAAGCCGCACTTCAAAATTCATTCCGCCAAATCAAAAGAGCAGCGCAAAGCGCGCCGCCCAAGTCATCGTTCACAATGCGCCGTTCAAAATATCGCGGCGGCACAGAATCAATAGTGCGGAATATCCGTCTCAAGTTTGGAATAGTCCGGTGTTGCATGGGGCTCCTCCGGCGGATCGACATCAACAACGGTAAGCCTTGTAATGTACCATCGCCCGTCAAACTTATCGACAGTGATTTCGTAGCGGCACGCAACCCAGCTTGGAACCGGGTCGGTTGTATCGCTGCTGTAAGGAGTTGCCTGAATGTTCGGAACACGCTCAACGACCTGCAGCGTTGCCTCTTTCGACCACGGCCAAACCCGGAACTTTTCGATTTCCAGCCTGTGATCATATGAATCCACTCGATAGAGCGAATACTTGTTTCCGTTCACCGCTTCATCTTCCTGAAGCCAGCTTTCGGTAAAATGTTCTGTCAACTCGGCTTTTGATTTGTTCCCGAGAATGCAGTCGGCGCGCATCTCCATTCCTTCGGTCACAATAATATATATATTGCTGACATACATTGCCTCCATAAGCGCAGCGTAACAAAGCGTTACAACAACTGACGCAATAAGAACAAAGCGCAATATATACCAAATGGATCTGCGTGCAACACCGTACTTGCTGCGATCCGCCTTTTCAACATCCGTGTCGGACAAGATGACGGATTCTACTTTTTTAACGTCCGCATCTGTAAGTTTTTTTCTTTTCGGCATAATCCGAATCGTCCTCCGTACATCCCGCTTATGCACTGCTTACGCAGGCTTTCGGGAAAATCATGCAGCTTTTACTGCAATTATAGTATAGCATAGCAATGCCGAACTGGCAAGCTTTTACGATGCGGCTGCACGCTCGGTTTTCCGTATCCGCTGTTATCCGACAGAGTCAGCCCAATTCATCGTTATAAAGCTTGTCCTTGTCAAACGTGCCCTCGGCAAAACAGGGAACCTGTTTGCAGGTGCGAAACAAAGCTGCGCTGAAACGCGACATCACCTGCGGAATCTGCTGCCGCTCCATCGGACAGTCATCGAAAACAAGCAAAGTCTTATTGTGAAATGTCGATTCCGCTCTTTGTGCTGCGAATATGCACCGTGCCGTTCGAAGTCAAAAAGGTCCGACACCCCTTTGCCGTCAAAAGATCCAAAGTCTTTTGTTCCGCAGGATTCTTATCGGAACACGTTATGACTGCATATTTCATGTTAACTTTTGAAAAATAGTCTTCAAGCTTTGAGTTATAAACGCCGTGATGCGGCACTTTCAAAAAATCACAAGGTTGTACCCTTCCCTGTGAAAGCATATCGGCAATACGCTGCTTTTCAATATCGCCCGCAAAAAGAAAGCTGTTTCCGAGATGTTCGAGACTTACGACCAACGAATCGTTATTGTCTTGGTTTTTTGCATAATCTTTGCCGAACGTGCCCACGATGTTCAGCTTTATGTCCGAAACGGTCAAATCAACCGAGTCGGATACAGATTCTGCGCTTCCGCATTTTCCGTTGGCTTCAGCTTCCGTCAATGCATTTCTGTATGACATATAAGCGTATGCCGTTGTATCGACAGGAGTATAATCAGGCTCAAGAAGTTTCGAAACTTTATACTTTTTCAGAAGAGCGGGCGCACCTCCGATATGATCCTTATCATAATGCGTAATAATCAGGTAATCAATGCTGCTGATTCCGAGCGCATCCATAGCTGCCAAAATCTCCGCACCGTCATCCTCTTCTCCGCAATCAACAACAATGGATGTTGTTCCGTCGGTAATAATGCTGCAATCAGCCTTGCCGATTTTGAGAATTTCAATTTTTAACGTATCTTTTAAGGCTTCATTCACATCGTTCTTGGGTGTGCATGCCGCGAACAAGCAACAAAAAAGCAGCGCGGCAATCATCAAACAAGCACAAATTTTGGTCATAAACTTTTCTCCTTCAAATCAATTTTCGATAAGCCAAACTTCATCCAGCCATTCAAGTCTTCCGTTGAGCCAAGTCTGCAGGTTTGCAACGCCAAGGCTGAAATTTTTCTTCCATAATTTATAGTTTGCATCTTCGGCTTTTGCAAGATACGCTGCCTGCTCCGGAATCAGAGCCTGAAGCTCCGCAATCACCGTTGTGCGATAACAGGTATATCGTTCCGTCAACAGCTCACGGAATTCATCCTGCTGATAAAGTTTTTTTATCCACGGGCAGGATGAATTAATAATCATAAAGTCTTCATATGTTCCGCTGCCCGGGCAGTCCGTTGCATCGTTTCGTTCCTCATCCGCATTGCTCCAGTTCACGATTCCGTAGGCAAGGTCAAAATCCCACAAAGCAGTCATGTAAAGTTTATTGTCGTCGCGCTTTTTATACATCCAACAGCTTGTTTTCAAATTGCCGTCTATGTTTTTGCTTATTTCCTGCACTATCACAAAATCTACCCATGAATCTTCATCGATGTATTTGGTATATTGTTCCGAACTGAATCCCATCACCGCGTTATGAACCCGCTGCATGTAGACGTTCAGATATTGCAGCACCTCCCGCCTCAGCTCAGTATCTTCAATCTCAGGCTCCTCCAAGACAAAATAATCCTTCACCTGGTTCGCCTGATACGGGCAGTCGAACACCTGATCCTTTTTGTAGTTCACTCTTCCGTGAACGTTCTTTTCAATCAGATAACCGCCGGTAATATTGTCTTCATCCGCTTCGGCAATGTTAATTTTGTTTTTTTCAATTGAAATTCTTTCAACCAAAATATATATGCCGTTGTATTTGCCGTTGAGATAAACATCAACAAATTCGCATTTCGGAACATAATCGATACCAATCAAATCCTGATATGCCTTATAAGTAATATAATTCCGCATCAGGGTTGAATCGGTGTAACTCGCAACAATTGCATATTTTTTTGTTTTCGGAATATCGAGCAGTGAAGCCTTTTTGTCAAGCTTGATTGAGTACGGTTTTTTATCATAACCCCATGACGAGTTCCCGCGCCCTTTAACCTTGCCGCTGCCGTTATAATTACCGCTTGCAAACGTTTTTGTTCCGAGTTGCAGCGATATTTTTGCGTTGACCCATTCATCCTTTGTTACTGATTCAAAATCGCAGTCGATGCCTATATCCAGTCGCGGCAGCGCATCCGCAGTTGCATTCACGCACGCAGCCGTAAGTTCGGTCACGGCAATTTTTGCACCCTTTTTCACCTTGTATGTAAATTTCACCGAGCCATCCGCAAGTTTTTTTACTTCGGCTGCCTCCGAATCATTCCCAAAAAAATATGAATATTTGCTGTTATATGTCCAGCCGGCATCAAATTCTGCCGTGAATTCCAATGCTGCGGTTTTTTCGAACACAAAGAACGCCTCGTCTGGGTGTCCTTTCAGGTGCATACCGTCGCCTTGCGGCGTTATGTGAACGCCGTCGGAAGTGCGCGGCTCAAAATTCCAACCGTCACCATCATAATGCTTTTCGACCGCCGCTTCAATTACAACACTGTTTGTATCGGCTGTCTCGATTGAGCTTGCAAGTTTTGCGGAATCTGTTGTTCGGATTAAAGTTGCCATCTGAGCAAGCGGAAAAAGCACAGCCGTAACTGCAAGAATAAGAGCAATTGCTTTGCGCAGAATCTGTTTCATCCGTCCTCACTTTTTTCTGAAGAAAATTCAGACCGAAGCATATTAATTATTCATGCAAACAAATAAGTTCCGCCGCTGAGATGCCCTCCGCCGGTTCAAACCTGCCGTGACACGCACCGTATTTATCCCACGACTTTTCCGATAACCCGCAGCTCATAGGAGTATTTAATCTTTATCGGCTGATACTTCGGGTTGAGTGAAATCAATCTGACGCTGCCGGATTCGGAATCAAGTTTTTTGCAGAAAGCTTCTCCGTTAAGAACAAAAATGCCTATTTCACCGTTTTCAAGTTCCTGCTGGTGATGCACGTAAACAATTTGTCCGTCGTTAAACAGCGGCGTCATTGAATCCCCGCTTATGCGGACAGCAAGGGTTGCCGCTTCCGGAACATTTTCGTCAACATCAATCAGTGTGTAGGAGTCACTGTCAAGAAAAACGCCGGAACCTGCCGATGCCGGCATATCGTAAAGCGGTATCTGCCGCCTTATACGGGTGATTTTTGCCTGATGTGAAAAGCTCGGATTCTCGCGCAGCATTGAAATATACTCGTTCGCGCGTTCCATGCCCACGCGATTCAAACCGTAAAACGGATCTTCGCTGCACTCTTTGCTGCGAAAAACTCTGTGCACATCTGACACTCCGTAAATTCCGCACAGGGAGATGAACTGCTGCGCATCCGGCAGACTGTCGCCGGTCTCCCATTTGCTGACAGCGCGGTTCGTTATTGGATCCCGATTAAATAAAGTTGCACATTCAAAGCTGATTTTTTGCGCAACCTCAGTTTGATTGAGTTTGCACGCTTTGCGAAGCTCTGCCAGTTTCCTTCCGAATTCACGATTTCCGTTCACTTTTCCCTCCGCAGCCGGCCGCGATTCAACTCGTGAAACGCACCTGTAATTCCTTATCTGCATTATAATGCATTTCGCATCCGATTGCAAGAGATTTTTTTAAAATATTTCTCTGATATTGAGAAATCACCTCTTGACATCTCTGTTCAAGAGTATTATCATATGTTCAGTCGCCCATTAGGCGATTAGTACGAGCTTGCAGAGGTGTTGCGATATGTGTGCCACGATACTCCATGTTGATATCAATAATTTTTATGCCGGAGTTGAAATCCGAGATTGCCCATCGCTTGCAGGGCTTCCTCTTGTTGTCGGCGGGGATATTGAGGCGCGGCACGGGATTGTTCTTGCAAAAAATAATATTGCAAAGAGTTTCGGGATTCAGACCGCAGAAACCATCGTGTCTGCGGTTAGAAAATGCCCCAATCTTTCGATTGTCCCCGCGCATTTCGAAAAATACGAGCAAGCCATGCGTCAAAGCCGTGAAATTCTCATGCGTTTCAGCGACAAAATCGAGCCTTTCGGAATGGATGAAGCATGGCTTGACGTCACGACTTATGCCCCGACCGTCGAAGACGGCCGCGAAATTGCAGACAGGATTCGCAAATGCTATCGCCGCGAACTCGGTCTTACAGCTTCAGTCGGGGTCAGTTTCTGCAAAGTTTTTGCCAAATTAGGTTCAGATATGAAAAAACCGGATGCAACCACGGTCATCCCGAAAAACGGTTTTAAGGAAAAAATCTTTGCGCTTCCGGTTGAAAGTCTGCTTTTTGTCGGCAAGGAGACAATGCACAGGCTTAATCTGCGCGGCGTGTTTACGATAGGCGATCTCGCCCGCACCGATCCCACTCTTCTTTGCGAATGGCTCGGCAGCAGCGGTGCAGAGCTTTACCGTTATGCCAACGGACTCGATGAAAGCCCCGTGCAGAATTACGGAATTGAGACGGCACTGAAAAGCATCAGCAACAGCAGCACCCCTCCGCACGACATCTGCTGCGCGGGCGATGCGCTCCGTATGCTTCAATCACTCGGCGAAAACGTCGCCGCAAGGCTGAGAAAACACAAACTCAAAGCAGGCGTTGTTGTTCTGCATGTTCGCGACAGCACTCTTTCAACGTTTGAGCGGCAGGTTCGGCTTCCGCGCCCAAGTTGTCTCTCAATCGAACTGCGCGATGCAGCGTTCAATCTGCTTTGCGAGAACTATGATTGGAAACGTCCGATACGCTCACTCGGCATACGTGCATGCGGTCTTGTATCCGCAAATGAGCCGATTCAGCTCTGTTTGTTTGACGATTATGAACAAACCGACAGGCAGCTTAAAATTGAAAAAACTGCCGACATCATACGCAAAAAATACGGCAGCGGCAGTTTTGTTCTCGGCACGTCAGTATCAACACGGGAAACTTCTTTCATGCCGGAAAGAAAATTCAATCCGCTTCGCCGAACTCAGTAAGCTTCAGGCAATCAAAAAGAAACGATGAGCTGCATCTTGAACCTCTCCTCGCCAAATACAGCATGCGGAATGTCCTTCGGCATGATGAGAGTTTCGCCCTCCGTAAGGATGAAAACATCCCTGCCGACGGTGAACCGTCCCGTACCTTCAAGCACAGTCACCATAGCGTCTCCACCGGCAGCGTGTGTTGAAATTTCTTCATTTTTATCGAAAGAAAACAAGGTCATGCTGACAAGATTGTTTTGAACGAGGGTTCTGCTCACAATCTGTCCGTCGCGATAGTCAACGAGGTCCTTAAGGCAGAGCTTTGCCTGCTTGTCAATATTCTTGAACATTCAATTTCTCCTTAATTCTTTTGCAGCGTTAATTCATGATTCCGAAACCCCTCCCGACGACTTCCTTGGTTTCAATTACAGAAAACAGAGCCTTGGGATCGTTTGCTTTGACGATTGCTTTCAGGGCGGCAATTTCGGTGGTTCGAACAATGCAATAAACAATTTTGCGCGGTTCACCCGTATATGCACCCTCGCCGTTCAGGAAAGTCACGCCGCGCTTCATCTCGTTGAGAACATGCGGAGCGATTTCATCCCACTTTTGACTGATTATAAACACCGTCACTGTATGATTAAACCCGGCCATTGTGTAATTCAGCACGGCGGAAGAAACAAATGTTGCCATCAGGCTCAGCAGTGCGGGTTTAAGCCCGAAAAACACGCCCAACGCAGCCATAATCACAATATTATAGCATATGCAAATGTTTCCCATCGGAACCGAAAGGCGGCGGCTCAGAATAACGTTCAAAATATCCATTCCGCCCAATGTTGCGCCGCGTTTTACAACAGGAACACCCGATGCACCGATAAGCGCCGCTCCGACAATGACCGACAGCAATTCTGAGTTTTCACCCAAATCAACTGTAAAATCGCGCACAAAGGGCAGCGAAAACATAACAGAGTAACATATTGTTCCGATTGCGCTGAAAACAATGAATTTAACGTTCACACGTTTTGCGCCGACTATAAGCACCGGAATGTTAAGCACAACCAGCGTGACCCATCGAGGAATACTCGCAGTGTAGTCAAGCAGAATTGCAATGCCGGTAATTCCGCCGGACAGCATGTGGTACGGTGTGTAAAACGCATTCAAAATCAAACATTGAACAAGGCAAGTCAGAACAACAATGCAAAGAGTTATTGCGTCCTGCCCCGGATTAAACGCCGGATCATACGGGTTAAATGCTGCTTTTACTCGCGCTGTTTTGTTAAAACTCTTTTTCAATAGGTATTCTCCGTTTTCTAAAGCTTTATCCACTTTGCTGACTAAAATTATATTTAATGCAATGCGATTTGTCAATACGGATCATCAAATCCGCACAACCGCAGTCAACCGGTAACAAAAAAAGAAACAGTCATTTGACTGTTTCTTTGGGATC
>ULXC01045507.1_pt1 | contig 11920 bp, 7 predicted proteins | sample 1960721 | NCBI WGS metagenome assembly ULXC01 (sample SAMEA4835822, study PRJEB28245) | human gut metagenome | biome: gut microbiome; material: fecal sample | place: Denmark | collected 2008
GCGGGAGCTTAGTACCGTTACATGAGGATAGAGCGAAAGCGCCTTGCGAAATAATGATTATGATGCCCTCGATGTTACATCCCCGTTTTTATATAAATCCTAGATCAATGACTCGTACAGCTTGGTGATATCCTTTACGCTTGTCTCTTTTGGATTGCCCGGACGGCATGCATCGCCATATGCAGACTGAGCAAGGAAAGGAATATCCTCCGGCTTTACGATATCCTTTAAGTTGGCTGGAATTCCAACATCCTGTGATAACGTAGTTGATCGTAACCTCGGCAGCAGTTCCGGTTGTTGTAGGTACAGCGAAGATAGGTACGGATTTATTCTTGGTAGGAGCAACGCCCTTTGCTGTGTCTATGGATGATCCGCCACCGATCGCAATGATGTAATCAGCTTCAGCAGCCTTAAAAGCAGCAACACCTGACTGAACATTCTCGATGGTTGGGTTTGGTTTAATGTTGGAATAGATCTCATATGCAAGACCAGCGTTGTCCAGAACATCTGTTACTTTCTTAGTAACACCGAACTTAATGAGATCAGGATCAGAGCAGACAAATGCTTTCTTGAAGCCACGGCCGATGACCTCTGTAGCGATCTCTGTGATCGCACCTGCTCCATGATAAGATGTTTCGTTTAATACAAATCTGTTAGCCATATAAATAATATCTAAATTTACTTGCCGGCTGTATCTGCTTTTAATCCTGCGCGCCAGTTCAGATAAGAAATGCCGATGATAACGGCATACCCGATAAAGCTCAGTGCATCCGGTATCTGGCTGAAGAAGATGAAACCAAGGATTGCCGAGGTGATGATCTGCGAATAATCGAAGATCGATATTTCCTTTGCTGGAGCATGTGAATAAGCAGCCGTGATCGAGAACTGACCGACAGCAGCGGAGGCACCTGCCATTAACAGACAGAACAACTGGAAAAATGACATCGGTTTATAAAAGGCGATCACAAACGGCAGCATGACCAGAGTCGAAAATGCGGAGAAAAAGAATACGATCTGTGGATTCTTTGCACCGTGGTTGCTTAGATATCTTACTGCCGCATAAGCAGCGCCTGCACCCATACCGCCGGTAAAACCGATGAGACCCGGAGCAAAATCAGTGAAGTTCAGGGATGGTTTGATAACAAATAAAGCACCGATGAATACACCGATCAGAGCAGCATATTGTTTCAGACTTGCCTTTTCCTTTAACAGGAAGATCGAGAAGATAACAGCGGCAAACGGTGACAGCTTATTTAAGATCGAAGCATCGGCGATGTTCATGTGATCGACTGCATAGAAGTTACACATGATACCGAGTGTGCCGCAGATCGACCGCATAAACAGCATCGGAATGTGCCGTTTCTCATAATGCAGTCCGAGATCACTTCGGATCAGGACAACAAGCGCGATGAATGCTGCGACCAGATTACGGAAAAATGCTTTTTCAATCGTAGGAAGATCGCCGGATAATCGTACGAATACATTCATAAAAGAAAAACCGACACCGGCCAGAATTATATAAAGAATTGCTTTTGTTTTCTCTCGCATATAAAAACACCACTTTCTGTTTGTTAGATATTTGCGGAAATAAACAGTATTTTCGCATTATGCCGGTATGTGAAGACACATTCCATAGCAATGCTCATTATAGCATGTTTTCGTATTTGTCAGCAGCCAAAGTTTTATGAAACACTTTATACTTGCTTTATAAACTATACACAATTTATTCAAAAAACTTGTCTATCATACATTCTAGAAAAAGTGTAAGGAAAAATAATTTAAATAATTGATGCAGAATAGGAGATCATACATGAGCAGGGTAATAGGAATAGATTTAGGAACGACAAATAGCTGCGTGGCCGTTCTGGAAGGAGAACAGGCGACGATCATACCGAATGCCGAAGGCAACCGTACCACACCATCGATAGTAGCCATTACGAAAAATGGCGACAGACTGGTGGGGGATGCTGCGAAGAGACAGCTTACGGTAAATGTAGACAGAACCATTGCATCGATCAAGAGAGAAATGGGAACGGCATATAGAAAAAGAATAGATGGAAAAGATTACTCACCACAGGAGATATCGGCGATCATTCTGTCAAAGTTAAGAGCAGATGCAGAAAACTATCTGAGTGAGCCGGTTCATGATGCGGTCATCACGGTTCCGGCGTATTTTGATGACAGCCAGAGACAGGCGACAAAGGATGCAGGAAAGATCGCAGGGTTAAATGTACTTCGAATCATTAACGAGCCGACATCAGCGGCACTTGCCTATGGTCTGGATAACGGACAGGCACAGAAGATTCTGGTATATGACCTTGGTGGCGGAACCTTTGATGTATCCGTGATCGAGATCGGAGATCATGTGATCGAGGTTCTGGCAACTGCAGGTGACAATCATCTTGGTGGTGATGATTTTGACGAGCGTCTGGTGCAGTATGTGATAAAGTCATTTAAGAAAGAAACAAGGATCAATCTGGAGAAAGATATAACCGCGGTACAGCGTATCCGGGAAGCATGCGAAGAGGCAAAGAAAGAATTATCCAGCACGCTGCAGACTCATATCAATCTTCCGTTTATCACGGTCGTAAAGAACGAGCCGAAGCATCTCGATATGCTCATAACCAGAGAGTTGTTCAATGAGCTGACAGATGATCTTGTAAAACGGACAGACGGTCCGGTCAATCAGGCACTTCGGGATGCAGGTATATCAGCCGGAAGTTTAGATAAGGTATTATTGGTTGGTGGGTCAACCAGAATCCCTGCCGTTATGGACGAGGTTAAGAGGATAACCGGAAAAGAGCTTTCGAAGAATCTCAACCCGGATGAGTGCGTTGCGATGGGAGCTGCGATTCAGGGAGGAAAGCTCAGTGGTGGTCTGACCGTTACAAATAAGGTAAATGATATTTTGCTGATGGATGTAACGCCATTGTCTCTGTCAATCGAGACCTTAGGTGGTATTGCAAATGTACTGATCCCAAGAAACTCACCAATTCCGACACGGGTATCTAAGATCTTTACAACGGCCGGAAATTTCCAGCGCGATGTAGAGGTAAAGGTGTATCAGGGCGAACGCAAATATACCAGAGATAATAAGCTACTTGGCAACTTCCGCCTGAGTGGGATCAAGCGAGCACTTGCAGGAGTTCCGCAGATCGAGGTTACATTTGACCTTGATGTAAATGGTATACTAAAGGTATCTGCAAAGGATCTTGGCAGAGGCGTGGAACAGCAGATCGTGATCACATCCAGCACGAATCTTTCAGAGGAAGAGATCCGTCGGGCAAGGGAAGATGCCATGCGGTACGAGAAAGAGACTCAGGGCAACAAGGAAAATATGGATATCTGGAACGAAGCTGAAGCATATGTATATAAAGTAGAAAATCAGTTAGAGGTACAAAGTCAGAATCTGGATAAGGCTCAGATCAAGAAGATTCGGAGAGATTTGGAATACTTAAAGAAACTGGTATGTCGGACGGATGCTGACCGGATCACGGATATAGAAGCGGGCAATATAAAGGATGCTTACAGACAGTTACAGGAATCTGCAATGATCCTTGGATAGGCAGAATATTACGATCGTCGGATCGGAAATATATAGATAGAATACATGATCTGAAGGTGCTGAAATGGCAGCAGATCTGCAGGGTAAAGAAAGAATGGTGCTTATATGAGAGATAAGATTTATAACTTTATGCGAACAAGATATGGGAATGATCAGTTTTCATCATTTCTGACCTGGATGGGCCTGATCCTGATCATCATAGATGTCTGGGCGAAGACAGGAGTTTTGTATTTCCTTGGACTTGCTTCTTTTATCTATGGATATGTGCGCATCTTTTCTAAGAAATATGACAAACGTGCGGCAGAAAATAAGTGGTTTCTAAGCCACACGACAGGCGTTCGAAATGTATTTAAACGGATGAAAAAAAGCAAAGAAGCCGGAAAAGATTATAAGATCTTCACCTGCCCACGTTGTGAGCAGATGATCCGGATTCCACGAGGCAAGGGCAGGATCGAGATAAGATGTCCGAAATGTGGGAATACTTTTATTAAGAAAAGCTGATTGGAGACAGGCGCGTGTTTGGATATATAGTAGTAAACCAGCAGGAAATGAAATTTAAAGAATTTGACGAATACCACAGGTATTACTGCGGGTTGTGCAGGGCGTTAAAAGAAGATCAGGGCGCAAAAGGTCAGTTGTCATTAAGCTACGATATGACATTTCTGGTGCTGCTGCTTACCGGATTGTATGAGCCGTCAGAGGAGCGGGGTACAAAAAGGTGTGTGGTCCATCCGATGACAAAGCATGAATATGCCAGAAATCTGTACTCCGATTATGCAGCGGATATGAACCGTATACTTACATATTACAAATGCATGGATGACTGGACAGATGATAAGAAGCTGTTTCGTAAGCTGTATGCGGAGCTTTTAATACCGAAGAAAGAGTTGGAAAAGGAAGACAGTCGATTATATGATTACAGACAAAAGATTGATACTATTGCAGATCGGCTTGCAAAGATCAGCGAGCTTGAGAAAGAAAACAGTGAAGATCTGGATCGGTTATCAGGATATTTTGGTGAAGTGCTGGCAGAGATATTTGCCGTAAAAGCTGATGCATGGGAAGAAAATCTGAGAAAGATCGGTTATTATCTTGGAAGATTTGTATATATTCTGGACGCTTACGATGATATTGAAAAGGACCGAAAAAAACACAGCTTTAATCCATTGATACACAAGCTTACATGTAGTGAAGAAATGAAGACAGAGGACATTCCGGTGGAGGAATGGCAGAAGCTTGCAGACTGGGTAAAAGAAGTCCTGATGATGCAGGCGGCAGAATGTGCCAGAGAATTTGAGAAGCTTCCGATTATAAAAAATGTGGAAATTCTCAGGAATATCGTGTATTCTGGCATATGGAATAATTATTATAAAGCAACTGCCGAAAGATGCGGTAGCAAAGCAGATAACAGGCAGAATGGAGAATAAATGAAAGATCCTTATGAAGTACTGGGATTGCCGCATGGTGCCAGTAATGATGAAGTAAAAAGTGCATACAGACGATTGAGCAGAAAATATCATCCGGATGCGAATATCAACAATCCAAATAAAGCCGAGGCTGAGGAGAAGTTCAAAGAGATCCAGCAGGCATATAAGGCGATCATGGATGGTGATACCGGTTATGGAAATCCATACGGAGCAGGTGGATATGGCAGCCCATATGGAAATGGTTCATATGGTTCGGGCAGTTACCGAAACAGCAACAGCGGTGGAAGAACTACTTATGATGAGTCAGATCCGTTTGGCGGTTTCTATGGCGGTTTTGACCCGTTTGGCGGGTTCGGCGGATATGCCGGCGGAAGACGGGAGGACTATGATCCGAACGATCAGGATTCCAGATATTTTCAGGCGGCAAGAAATTATCTGCGGTCAGGCAGTTATGAGGAAGCAAGAACAGTATTGAACCAGATCCAGGATCATAATGCAAAATGGCATTATTATTCTGGTGTATGCAATGCCGGACTTGGTAATCAGATCCGGGCGCTTGAGATGCTTCAAAGGGCGATACAGCTAGAGCCGGATAATATGGAATACAAGCGTGCATACGAACAGATCAAGAGCGGATCGAAATGGTATATGGATCAAGGACAGGGTTATGGCATGGATATGTCAGGCCGGGATATGACAAAATGCTGTAATACTTTCTGCACTACCCTGCTTTGTCTCTCCTGTTGTGGTGGAAATATGTGCTGTTTCCCTTGTGGCGGCTATTATTCAGGCGGTTATTAGAAGGAAAACCCCTTATGAAACTGTTCAGATATTGTCATGTTGCATAGGGCAAGAGCGTATAAATAACTATAAAAACAGAAAATAATTGAAAAATCATTGTAAAATTGCAAGATTAATTAGACTTTGGTCTAAAAAATATGTATTTTTCTACAAAAAATTAAGACATGTATTGAGAAATACATGTTTTTTTGTTAAAATGATATAGGTTTCTTCCAAAATTTCTCATGGTAAAACTGGATATTATGATGAATTAGGGTGAAAGAGATATAAAGGATGCGAATAATATCGGCATCTGATTATAGAAAAATCGTCAGGGATGCATTCTGGCGTGCAATTTTCAAGGAGGATACGATAAATGAAAAAGTTGATTGATTTCGACAAAGAGGGCTTCAAAAAAGAGGTTATTACAAATGTAAAGACATTGTACAGAAGACCAATCGAAGAGGCAACTCCACAGCAGGTATTCCAGGCTGTCAGCTACGCTGTTAAGGACGACATAATAGACAGATGGATAGCAACACATAAGGAATATGAGAAGAAGAATGTTAAGACAGTTTACTATCTGTCCATGGAGTTCCTGATGGGTAGAGCCCTGGGAAACAATCTGATCAATCTGACATACTATGATGCAGTAAAAGAAGCATTAGATGAACTTGGATTTGATTTGAATCTGATTGAGGATCAAGAGCCGGATGCAGCACTTGGTAATGGTGGTTTGGGACGTCTTGCAGCATGTTTTCTGGATTCTCTTGCTACACTTGGTTATCCGGCATACGGATGTGGTATCCGTTATCGTTATGGTATGTTCAAGCAGGCAATCAAAGATGGTTATCAGATCGAGTTGCCGGATGACTGGTTAAAGGATGGCAACCCATTTGAGATCAAGCGTCCGGAGTACGCTGTAGAAGTTAAATTTGGCGGTTATGTAAGAGTTGAGAACAGAGACGGAAGAAATTACTTTATTCAGGATGGTTATCAGACCGTTCGTGCCGTACCATATGATGTTCCGGTTGTCGGTTATGGCAACAATGTTGTAAATACACTTCGTATCTGGGATGCAGAAGCAGATCAGGAGTTCTGTCTTGATTCATTTGACAAGGGTGAATATGAAAAGGCTGTTGAGCAGCAGAACCTTGCTAAGACAATTGTTGAAGTCCTTTATCCAAATGATAATCACTATGCAGGTAAGGAATTAAGACTGAGACAGCAGTACTTCTTCATTTCAGCGTCTGTTCAGAGAGCAATCCTGAAATTCAAAGAGAAAAACAGTGATATTCATAAGCTTCCGGAAAAGATCACGTTCCAGATGAATGATACACATCCAACAGTTGCAGTAGCAGAGTTAATGAGAATCCTTATGGATGAAGAAGGTCTTGAGTGGGATGATGCATGGGATATCACAACCAGAACATGTGCATACACTAACCATACGATCATGGCTGAAGCTCTTGAGAAATGGCCGATCGAATTATTCTCAAGATTACTTCCTCGTATCTATCAGATCGTAGAAGAGATCAACAGAAGATTTGTACTGAAGATCCAGTCTATGTATCCGGGCAACCAGGATAAGGTTAAGAACATGGCTATCCTTTATGATGGTCAGGTTAAGATGGCACATCTTGCTATCGCAGGTTCTTACTCTGTAAATGGTGTTGCAGCACTTCATACAAAGATTCTGGAAGAGAGAGAGCTGAAGGACTTCTATGAGATGAGACCTGAGCAGTTCAATAATAAGACAAATGGTATTACACAGAGACGTTTCCTTCTTCATGGTAATCCGCTTCTTGCAAGCTGGATCACAGATAAGATCGGTGATGAATGGATCGTTAAGCTTTCAAATCTGAAGAAGTTAAAAGTATATGCTACTGATGAGAAGTATCAGCAGGAATTCATGAATATCAAGTACCAGAACAAGATCCGTCTTGCAAATTATATCAAGGAGCATAATGGCGTGGATGTAGATCCTCGTTCTATCTTTGATGTACAGGTTAAGAGACTTCATGAGTACAAGAGACAGCTTCTTAACATTTTACATGTTATGTATCAGTACAACGAGCTGAAGACAAATCCGTCATATGATATGTATCCAACAACATATATCTTTGGTGCAAAGGCTTCCGCCGGTTATAAGAGAGCAAAGCTTATCATCAAGCTGATCAACTCTGTTGCAGATGTTATCAACAATGATGCATCTATCAAGGGTAAGATCAAGGTTGTATTCATCGAGAACTACAGAGTATCCAATGCAGAGCTGATCTTCGCAGCAGCAGATGTCAGCGAGCAGATTTCAACAGCTTCCAGAGAAGCATCCGGTACCGGTAACATGAAATTTATGTTAAACGGTGCAGTTACACTTGGAACCATGGATGGTGCAAATGTAGAGATTGTTGAAGAAGTTGGTGAAGAAAATGCAGTTATCTTCGGTTTAAGAGCTGAAGAAGTTATGAAGTATGAGCGTGAAGGTGGATACAATCCAAAGGATATTTACAACAATGATGCAGCAGTAAGAACTGTTCTTACACAGCTTATCAATGGTATGTATTCTTCTGATGATCCAGATCGTTTCAGAGATCTGTATGATTCACTTATCAACGAAGATGTATACTTCATCCTTAAGGATTTTGCTTCTTATGTAGAAGCTCACAGAAAGATCGATACTCTTTACAGAGACGAGAAGAACTGGGCTAAGATGGTTATGTTGAATACAGCATGCTCCGGTAAGTTCTCATCAGACAGAACAATCGAAGAGTATGCAAAAGAGATCTGGAATCTCAAAAAGGTTAAAGTCACATTAGACTAATAATATATGTACGACCCGTGATCGTTATATAGTACATCCATTATTCCGCAAGGCACTTTCGTTCTATCTTCGGTGCAGCGGTACATAAGGTTGCAAAAGACGCAACCTAAGTACCGGCACTCGGATAGGCTTGCTGCATAATGATGTACATATATAATGCTCACGGGTCTGTTTATGTATACAAAAAAAGATATATATACATTTATGCCGCAGAACGCTCGCGCTCTATTTTCACGTAGCGGTACTAAGCTCCCACCGTTTGGTGGGTCGCTAAGGACCGACGTGAGTAACTGAGATCTTAACGAGGCTAGCCGAGTTTAGTTCGAAGTTATACAGAGTGAACAGGTCTGCTGCATAAAGTATATAGGGGTCTTGTTCTATAAGTGATATTTTTATGACCGGCGGTAAGTATATAATACACATATTATTTCGCAAGACGCTTTCGCTCTAATCCTCGTGCAGCGGTACATAAGGTTGCAAAGTACGCAACCTAAGTACCGGCCTCGGATAAGGCTTGCTACATAATAGTGTATCTATATACTTACCGCCGGTTTGTTTTATTGTTACTTTAGACAAGAAATGTTTTATTTCTTATAGAGCAGACTTAATGTACAAAATGAGGAAGGTTATACTATTATGAAGCAAGCCTTTTCTCGCGTCAGTCCTTAGTGATCCGCCGTGAGGCGGGAACTTAGTACCGTTACGCGAGAATAGAGTGCAAACGACTTGCGTAATAATAGGTATGATCTTCCTCATTAGTATAGAAGATGTTGATTGCTCTATAGGAAATAAGACATTTCCATTTATGATGGGGCTATTTCTTAAGCTTCACTTTTTTGGTGTCGGTGTAGACTTTCTTTTTGGTGGCTTTCTTTATTGTGTTGGAGTAGACCTTTCCGGTACAGGCTTTGTCGGCGTATACACCGAAGGTAACGGAAGAAATCTTGTTTTTGGTTATAAGGATCTTGGCTTTTCTTATGGTGAAGCCGGATCCTTTTTTATTTCCGGTAATGGTGTTGTTTGTAGCGGTAATTTTGTATTTTGTTGTTGCAGGCTGGATATAGATTCCTGCATTTGAACAGCCTGATATTTTATTTTTTTCGATCTTCAAAGTATTTGAGATACTTCCGATCAAGATACCGCTTGTTTTGGCATTTTTGATCGTGTTGGATGCTATTGCCTTGCCAATAGATGATTTATTCAGAGTCTGAATTCCGTATTTGGCAGCAGATGATATCTTATTGCCATTAACACTTCCGGTAACCTGAGATTTCAGAGATACCACGATAGCTGAGTCACTACATTTTTCGATCGTGTTTTTATTGATCGATCCTTTTACCTTGGAAGAATTGTAAAGGACAATTCCACGGTTGGATGAGTATTTTGCGGCACCGGCCAGAATCTTATTTCCCGTCATGGAGCCGGTGGTTGATTTTAAACTGATCTTTATACCGGCCAGATTTGTATGTTTACCGTTTTTTCTGGTATCAGCGATCGTGTTATTTGCGATTTTGCCTGTTGTACAGTTATTGTAAACAGAGATACCGCCTTCTTCGTTATAAGATGAAATTTTATTTCCGGTGATATTTCCCGAGGTGCAGTTATTGCTGATAAAGATGCCACCTCGTTTGCAGCTTTTGATCTGATTATCCGATATGCCTTCTGTGCATTGGCTTTTATCATATATCTGGATTCCGCGTCCGCCGCATTTGGAAAAAATATTTTTGGAGATCCCCTTTACGGAAGATGACTTCTGTACGAGAATACCGTTTCTGGTCATTCCGGATATATGGTTATTGTTTATGATAATATTTTTGGAATCCATTTCTACCAGAATGCCATCATGATCGTTTTTGGACGGATCTTTGGAAGAAAAATTCTGCCCAATGATTGTATTATCATATGCGCTACATCCGTGAGCATCAAGGAAATGAATGCCATGACCGGTGGTGTGGATTGTGTTGTCGGAAACAGTTACACCACTGATATAGTAGTTTCCGGAAGGAAGAATGAATCCGTCACCGCCCTTTTTTCCACTTTCCTGTTTGTATCCGGAGACTTTGATTCCTTCCGGTGTAATACAGCTAGGAGAATAACGGAGGGAGATATTATTGCCGCTGATAACTGTATTGAGTTTATAGCGGAAGGATGCTTTATATTTATTCTTGCCATCCAGAATTGAGGTGTTGATCGTATTAGCGGCAGCTTTATAGTTTTGAACAAGGATACCGCCACCGCAGTTCTTGATCGTGTTATTTTTAATTTCACAGTTATAATAGTTCAGACCGATAATGCATTCTTCCAGTACGTTATCAAAGGTATTGTTGTTTATCTTAATATTCTCATGGTAAGCGCCGATCAGCATCGTATGGCTTCCGAGACCTCTTGCAACATTTTTAAATGTGCAACCGGTAATCTCGACATTTTTCATCGGAGTGCCGTCTTCGTATATATTCGGGAATACAAACTCACGGCATGGCATATCGAGCTGAAGTGCTTCCTGATTTTCGTGGTTATTGATATCGGTTGCTTTTCCATTGTCCCGGAATGTACAGCCCGTTACATAGAAGCCGTTGATTGCAGCTACTTCCATCTGGTGAAGACAGCCGCCTCCTTTTAAGGTGATTCCGTTTAAATGAACATTGGTTGCATGGGAAAGACGCACGATTGTTGAGTCGTTTGATGGAATGCTGATGAATGTTCCGCCGTTTATGGTTATGTTTTTGAATCCGTTATAGCCGCTACATAATGAACTTGTATTATAGTTGTTCTGTCCTTTGTATGCGCCGTTTGTTCCGGTGGTGATCATGTTGATCGGTGTATCCGCTGTGCATTTGATACTTACACCTGTCAGGTTCAGTGTTGTATTGCTGTAGATATGTAAAGCAATGTCCTGAGTATAACTTCCTGCCGGAACATTGACGGTGATTATGTGTCCGTTGGAATCCGCAAGATCGCGTGCAGCTTTTAATGCGTCATTTAATACTGTTCCAATTTCACTTCCGTTTTTAGCGGAGACCGTAATCGTGTCGCCGGAAACAGAGTATGAATTTGCAAATAGTTCCGGTGAGGTGTCATTTGATGCTGTACTTTCAGTAGCTGTTAAGTTGGCTGCAAATGTCTGTGTATCTGCTGTATAAGCAACACCGGAAACAAGCAGCAGTCCTGAAGCAAGCAGGATAAGATGTTTTTTCATATATATGTCCCCTTTCAGTTATAAATATGATCCCATTTATCTGAGAATAAAATAGTTCGTCTGGAAATTTCCGAAAATACAGATGTTTTCCACTGTTTTATATGCCCTGATCCGGTAATAAACCGGTTTGT
>ULXC01018143.1_pt1 | contig 11908 bp, 11 predicted proteins | sample 1960721 | NCBI WGS metagenome assembly ULXC01 (sample SAMEA4835822, study PRJEB28245) | human gut metagenome | biome: gut microbiome; material: fecal sample | place: Denmark | collected 2008
TCATTTTATCAATATTATCAATTAATCTTAAATTAAATATTTTATAAATAAATATTGATATTATTTCTGTTGGAGATATAAATACACTTCCTACGCATACAGATAATATTATAGAAACAAAAACAAATATAATGATTATTGCTATTTTTTTTATCATATATAATTATAATCCTTAATCCTCTATTTTATATATTTCAATATCTTTATATTCTTTTGGATAAAGCGATTTAGCCATATAAAACATAAAGTTTATAATATTATTGCTTGGTAAAGAATTTATCGGACTATAATAAACTTCTTTATTTTTAATAGCTTTTATATTCTGCCAACCTATGCGATTAAGTATCTCTTCTACAGGACTATTTATATAATGAGCGCTAGTAAATATGGCATCTGGATTAGCAGATATTACTTTCTCTTCCGATACGGTTATCCATGAATTTCTATCTCTAAAAATATTCTTACCTCCTATAATATTTATCATATCATCCAAATATACATTAGTGCCGAAAGTATATAGATTAGGCATAGCTCCAATTTCAAAATAAACCTCTTTTTTATTAGTTATTTTATCGCCTATTAATTTTATTCTATCTATATTTATTTTCATCTCCAAAATAATTTTTTTAGTTATATCTTCCATTTTTAGAGCTTTTCCTAAAAAAATTATATCGTCTTCTATACCCGATAAAGTATCGCTATTTGGCATAACGGCTATGCATAATCCAGTATTTTTTATAGAATCAAGCGAATTCTTTCCTGAAAAAACGCTAAAAGTATTTACAAATATAATATCGGGTTTAAGAGCTATAATTTTTTCAGCATCTGGATTAAGCATATCAAAAAATAGCATATTAGATGTATCAATATTATTATCTTCTAAAATATCTTTTGAAACCGTATCTACAGATATTATTTTATCTATTTCATCGCCTTTTAACATAGATAACAATATATCGGTAACCGCTGGAGATAGAGAAATTATTTTATCGATTTTTGACGGTATAATTATATTATTTCCAGCCCTATCCTTTATATTCTCTTCAATAATGTTTGAATCAACATTTTTACCATTGCATGAAATTATAAAAATAAAAACGATAATAAAATAATTTTTTATATTCAATATAACCATAATTTACCCTTATTTATATAAATTATGGTAATTATACATGAAAAAAATATAATTTCAAGCGAGGAATTTTTTTATAATTTATAAACTATCTGACAAATAAACCGTTTTTTAATACGCATCTTCTCTTTCTTGTAAAAGTGACAGTGCTTGTCATACCATCTCCCGTGCTGCTTGCAAGCGTAAAACTTGTATAACCTTCTCCTCCGAATCCTATGCCAGCATAAGAAGGAGCATTTTTTACAAAAATAGTAGTTTGCAAAGTTCTTGGAGCTATAGTGAGTCTATCTATATTCTTTGAATGCATTATTGCAGTATGTCTGCATCCGTCTTCCAATTTAACGGCTAGCTCCAATGCTTCTTCAAAATCCTTACATCTTATTAAAGGAAGAACTGGCATCATAAGTTCTTTAACGGCAAAAGGATGTTCTCTATGGGTTTCTATTATTATTAATCTTGGGTCATAAGAACATTCTATACCTGAATTTTCAAGTATATATTTTGCATTCTTACCTATAAAACTTTTATTAACTTCGCCTCTTTCATTAATAATAGATTTTTCAAGTTTACGCATATCCTCTTGTTTTGAAATTTTAAAAGCGTTATTTTTTTCCATATTAAATACTAAATAATCGAATATTGAATCTACAGCAAGAACCTCTTTTTCCGCTATACATGGCATATTATTATCTAAAGACGCTCCCAATACTATATCTCTAGCGGCTTGTTCTATATCTGCAGTTTCATCAACTATAACAGGCGGATTACCCGCTCCCGCTCCTATGGTTTTTTTACCGCTTTTTAATCCTTTATTTACTATAGGCATTCCGCCCGTAATACATAAAGCGTTTATATATGGATGTTCCATCATATAATCAACATCTTCAACAGAAGTTTTGGATACCGTCACTACCAAATTTCTTTCTCCTCCAACTTCCATTATGGCTTCGTTTATTTTTCCTACAATCCAATTTGATACTTTTATAGCGTTAGGATGAGGGCTAAAAACCACGCTATTACCAGCGGCAAGCATATTTATACTATTACATATTATAGTTTCTGTAGGATTTGTTACAGGCGTTATAGCCCCTATGACTCCAAAAGGAGAATATTCAACCAAACTTATACCATCGTCTCCCGTGAAAACTTCCGTTTGCAAATCTTCCACTCCTGTAGCTCGTTCTATTGCAAGCCTATTTTTATTTATTTTATCTTCAATGCGTCCCATTTTAGTTTCTTCAACTGCCATAGAAGACATCTCTTTAATAAGAGGTCTTAATTTATTTCTTATGGAATCTACTATTTTCCTTCTGCATTCAAGATTAGAAGATAAGAATTTTTTTTGAGAGCTATAAGCATATTCTATAGCTTCTTTCATATTATCAAATATTCCAAAAGTGTCTTGATTTTTCGCTATATTAATATTTTTAGCTACTTCTCTAACTATAGATTCTATTAATTTCTCATCCATAATTTATTACTCCATAAAATATTAGTTATTAATAATTTGAGCCGCCGTCTTTGCAATAAGGACATCTTCTTCATTATTGCCTCCGCTAACTCCTACGGCTCCTACAAATTCATTATTTCTAAAAATTGGAATACCGCCTCCGAACATTACTATTTCTCCTGCCATAACCGTATCTAAACCATGCCAAGCTTCGTCTATTGATTTTTTTATATCCGCAGTAGGCATTTGTAGTAATACGCTTGTATGAGCCTTTTTAAATGCCATTTTTTCGCTTATAGGAAGCGCATTATCCATTTTGCAAAAGAATATCTGACTTCCATATTTATTCATTACGGAAACAGATACATTCACATTCATACTGCTTGCCTTTCTAACGGCTTCTAACCCTATTAAGAGGGCTTCGCTTAAATTAATTGATTCGTTCATAAAAAAATCCACACCATAAAATTAATTTTTTAATATAAAATAAATACCTTTAACCATCCTTGCGGCATTTGCTCCAAAATTTCTTATATTATTCAAAGTTGTCTCCTTTAGAGAATATTTGAAAAGCGGATTACCTTCTTTTAAATTTGCATAATGCATAACAATATATTCTCTATTCAAAGCTATACCGACAGATAATTGAGAAGATAGAGAAGCTTTATAAGAAGCCTCGTCAATACTTTTAAATTCATCTTCATTTCTATTTTCAATTATATATGGTATACCCTCTTCTTCTATACCGTATAATATTTCGTTAATCAATTTTGAATCATGATTTCCTAAATTATAAATAATTATAGAAAGAATAGACATATTAAGATTTAATCCTCCTTATATAATCTAAAACAAGCCCCGTAGCAACGGCATTTCTTGGTCCCTCCTGCCCTCTTATATTTCCCCTTCCAGCAACGATTTTATAATGAGACAAAGCGTCCGTTACCATTTGTGGAATTTCAAAATCCAAAGAAGAACCTCCGACAAGCACTACAAAAGGTATATCTCTTATATTTCCCGTAGGGCTAACCGTTTCCAAAGCTCTAACAGAATTAAATACAAATACTTTTTCTTTTGCAGTTCTTCTAACTATTCTTATTTTTTCCAAAGGAATATCCGAATCTATCGGCGTTAAATTGTTATCTTCCACTATTATAACTCTTGCAAATAATTTAGGGTCTAAAGGCTCTTTAAAAAATTGCACAGCGCCATCTTCATGTCTTATATGAAATATGCTTTCAACTTTAGCCAAAGGATATTTCTTTATTTTTTCTGCAGTTTCTATATCGTTTAAACCGAGTTCAGAATTAATAAGAAGAGTTACCATATTTCCAGCGCCTGCAAGATGAGTATATGATATTTTACCATTTTTATCTATAAGAGATGCATCCGTACTACCAGCTCCCATATCTATGATAGCTAAAGGCGAAGTTACTCCTGGCGTGGTTAATGCTCCCAATATAGCCATATCCGCTTCTACTCCACCTACTTCGACTTCTACATTTAAATCTTTTTTTAATTCTTCTGATATTATTTCCATCTGCAATTTATCGGATTTAACCATACTTGCTATTCCAACTGCATTCTCCATAGAAAATTCATTAGCAAGTCCTCCCTTTACGCTTCTTGGAACAAAAGTATCTACGGCAAGCAAATCTCTTATTTTAATATCGTCCTTATCTTTATTAGTAAGTTTAGCCATAGTTTGTCTAACTTTTTCTATCATTCCGCCTATATTCGTTCCTGACTCTCCCTTTATATCTTCTATATCCTCTACTTTATTGATAGCATCCATAATCTTTTCAGCTCCAGCTTCTATATCGACTTCAAAGCTTCTTTTAGAACCTACTATTTGTAATTTACCAGCTGGAATTCTCCTCTCTTTAACATTTCCTTCGGGAGTCTTTATAACTACAGCAGAACGATTGCCTATTAAAGCTCTCGATATAGGAACAATCGATTGAGTTTCTTCAGGAGTCAAATTAAAAACTGTGGCTATACCGTAAGGGTTGGATAAGGTCTCTATTACTTTGCCTGGCATAGCTACCTCTAAAGCACATAGCATACCTATAGGAACTTTATCTATAAGAGCGACCTCATCCACAATTGGTATATTTTTATTTATTCTGTTTTGAACTAAAACCCCATCGTCTTTTTGCAATATTAAACCGTTAATATTAACGCCCCTATCAAACGCTTCATTAACGGTATTAGCTATTTCTTTAAAGTCTATTTCGTTGGAAACTACAGGTATTATATTTTCTCCTTTTTTAGCCTTATTTATATCATTATAACCGATACTTATACCTATGCCTACTCCCGCACCTCCTGGAGTTTTTGGATTATGCCCTATCATAGTAGATTCTGTAACTATAGTCTCCGTAATAGTTTCCATAGCTACATCTCCTATGACAGGAGTAGCTTCGTTTATTCTTATCAATGATAAATTTTTTGGCTCAATACCTACTTTGTCAAGACTCTTCTTCAAAACTCCGAATATTCCAAGTTTATTAGAAGAAGTTCCTTTTATTCCCGTAGTAAATACCAAATCGCTAGAAATAAACTTTATATTATTATCCGAAGTAATCTCAGCAACAGCAATTTCAGTAGTGGAATTGCCTATATCAACGCCAGCAATATATTTCATTAAATATAGCCTTCTTTACAAATAAATAACTATTAATTTCTTCTTAATCTATCTCTCTTCTCATAAACTTCCGCCGCTTCTCTTACTAACGATGCCGATATTTTAGCGGAATATTTATTCTCTAATTCATCGGCTATAGCAAGTAGTTCTGCTTTAGTAGAACGAAAAGGTCTCAAAGCGTTATATATCTCCAATATTCTATCATCGCTTATTTTAGTAAGTTCGGCGGCTCTTCTGAAATTTCCTGCAAGATTGCTTCTTCCCGCAGATTCCGCTATTTGTGCCTGATATTCTAAAGTAGTAGCCGTAATACGAACATCATCTGGAGTAATTTTATCATTCATAACGGCTTCCAATGTAATATCGTCCAAACTTTTTCCCGTTGATGTTTTTATTAAATCTTTTCTTTTTGTTCCCAAAGGATAATCCGCGGCGCTTACTTTAGCTCCATTTGTATTTGCGCTATTTCCACTATTACCAATATTACTGATTACTTCTTTTATGATTTTTTCTAAAACTTGTTCATCCATATTTTTCTCCTTAATTATTAAAGAATACAATAAAATACTATGATAATGTAACCGATAATTCTTCTGGTTCTGCATTATCTACAACATGCTCGGTTTCTTTTATATGTAAAAGAGCCGATATTGCCTGATATTTAGGACGAGCCATCTGGTCATTCCGAACAGGCACTGGCGTAGGAGATTCTCCTTTTGCATATTTAGCCGCATTCTTTCCTATAGCTCTAAAAGTAGGCAAATCCAAAAGAGGAGCTTGAGGAAATAATTCCACATTGCTTAAAGGGAATAAATCTTTTTGATGTATAACCGTAGTTCCTTTAGATTGTATGCCTATTCCTATACCTGAACCGCTAATTTTTGCAGCCGCATTTGCTATAAAAGAAACATCGGAAGTATGAAGAAAACGCACTATACGAGCATGAAGTCCTTCTTCTTCTATTCCAGCTATTAATTCTCTTAAAACTTGAGAATGCGGTATATGAACTATAGTTTCCGTTTGATGTAATCCAAAAGAAGGAGCTAAACCTATAACTACTTCGGATTTATTTTGTCCTACTTTAGCTTTACCCAAATCCTTAAAATTTATAGGGGCAGCCGCTTGAGGTTTTGAATTATTTACGGAATAGTTCTCCGTTATATTTTTGTTATTAATATTTTTTAATACCTCTGAAACTATTAGTTGTATGGTATTTTGGTCTATATTCATATTTTACTCCTTAAATTGAATCTGGTCTTATAGCGCTTGGAATATTTTTAATCTCTTCCCAGCGTTCTTTATTTATTTGATAACCCGTGCCTGGTCCCTGATAATCATTTACATCATTAACGGCGCTGATTACATAACCTTTATCATCAATTATAGCCGAAGTATGAAGATAATCTCCCGCAACTCTCTGTTTTAACATATTCAAAATACTCTGAGCGACATCTTCAAAACCTTTTCTATATAAAGCTTTAACTACATGTAAGCCCGTTATTCCGTTTGAAAGTATGCTTTGAGCTGCTTTCAAATCTTCAACTACATTTCTGTCTGGCATATCTTTACTTCCATGCGCATAAGTAGCGGCTTCTACCTCTTCATCTGTAACTTCTGGAAATCCAAGTTCAGCAAATATTGCCTGCATAGCTCTTGCAGCCTTATTTCTAACTGCGGTTATATCTTCTTCTTTTACAGGTCTTAATCCTCCATCTACTTTCAAGTCTCTTTGTAAAACATTCATATCATCAAAATCTTCAGCGTCAAAATTAGAGCCTGCAAACATATTGTCATAATTTGGAGTTGAACTATAACCAGAAAATATAAAGTCTGTGCCAGGTAGGAATTGCATCAACATTCTTGCAGTTCTTCTTATATCAGAATGCGAAAAAGTCTGGTCATTTCCCGATGCAACTTCAAGGTCTAAACATTCTGTTATAAGATTTTCCGCTAAAACGGCTCTTATACCGCTCGGAACTCCTCCTGGAACCCCTATACAACTTATAGAACCGTTTTGAAGTCCTTGAACTCCAGCTCCTTTCGTTATATAAATGCATCTTGCTTCCAAGTATAGCATAGACTTACCTTCGGCATATCCCATTTGCACTTCGCTTCCAGTCCCAGAAGTAAAACGCATTTTAAGTCCTCTAGAAGCGTAAGAAGAAGCTAAAAACGCTTTAGAATAAGGGGTATCGTCTCCGTCAGTAAATGATCTTTCCGTGCCATATACGGAAATTGTTTCGGCATAACAAGTTAAACCTCTCATACCCAATAGTAATTCCGTAGCCTCTTCCAAAGAGCATTGAGTAAGAATTCCTGGTCTTCCAACTTGAGAGCCTACCAAAATACCTAAAGCGTTAAAAGGAGCATAGCGAACTATTCCTACCGTTGTTTCTTCTTCGTCAAAGCCTCTTACCGCAGCTTCAGCCGCATCGGCGGCTATCTGTATAGGATTATCTTTAACATTAGTAACATGGCATTGATTGGAAGGCGTTTTTCTTGCGCTCATTTTCTGTAAAGCCATCATCATTTCAACCACATTCATATAACTCATAACCTCCGATATTTTAGCTGGAGTTATTGCTGTAGTTATAGGAACTATTTCGCTTCTTTTTACATTTGGGTCGCATAGCATGAGGGCTATTTTTTTAGAATCTAAACTCATGGCTTTTTCAGCATTATTTATGTTTATAGAATAATTAGCAATAAATGTATCTATAAAGTCAAAATCTTCTCTCTTCTTGCCGTCAAGCTCTACTATTTTGCCATTAGATATTTTTATACTTGGTTTAGGGTCATTGGGACCACTCATAGCTATTAACCCTACTTCTGGCCACTCTCCAACAAATCCGTCTTGATTTACGGGTCTGTTTCTTAATACTTCAAATCTTTTAGATTTCATAATATTCTCCAAATTAAATTATATAATATATGACGGTCTGTCATTTTTAGGAGTCGAACCTAAAGTAGACAATAATTCGCATCCTATTTCCTTTGCTGCTATTACTGCTTGTTTAACTGCTCCAGAATCTCCGCAAAATTGCAATATAACTTCGTTTGTAAAACTTGTTCCATTTGCAGGAGATGCGTATCCTATAACTTCTACATTAGCCGCTTTAACTGCAGTATCTGCCATAACTACTCCTATAGCCGCTGGAGCACCAACGCATAATCCGAAAGCTTTACCTATAGGAGCGCCAAAAGCTTTATTGCATGCATAACTTGCTCTTGCAGTATATTGAAGTTCAATATGTCCAGCTTCATTAGCATAAACATCGCCAAAAGTTCTATCCAAATCTTTTAAAGTTACTTCAACGGCGCGTCTTGCATCAGAAACATCGTCAGAACCGAATATAATTAAATTTCCATGTCCAGCTCCGCCTTTAGTATCTCGAGCTAACTGAATAGAAACTATTTCGGTATTCGTTGCCTTTACTCCTTCGTCTGCCGCCAAAATATGCGGACCAGCTCCAGTTCTTCCTCCTATTATTCCAATAGAACGGTATTTTGTTTCAAAATTCATTTTCTCCAAAATACTTTTGTCAACATTGGCAATAACAAGCCCTATGGTATCGCCCATAGCGGTTCCCACAAACTCTATTGCTTTACTCATAAAAAAGACCTCCTTAACTCTGTTTAAAGAGTTAATAAAATATTATTTTTTAATGTAATGTAAAATAAAATATAACAGAAACACTTATTAGATACAATATAAAAAAAACTATAAAAAATAATAAGCCTTTCGCTATATACTATTTCTGCATTCGTTTAAATAGTATATAACATTAAAGCATAATTATCAACAGGAATTAACAAAAATTTTTAAAAAAAATTTAAAAATAAATTAAAAAAAAGTTAAAAACTATGAATATATGAATGCCATTATATGCTCCTCGATATAAATTAAATTATGCTATTAAAATATTCCGACTTACAGCTTTCTACACCTTACCTTCTCATTATCTTTACGATAACAATGGTTATTTAAGGTTCGCTACTGAATACGGCTACGGGCTAGTATAGGATTCTCACCTATTTCCTTCAATAACACATAGTAATTATAACACAATAAATAAAAAAAGTCAATAGCTTTAATTTAAAAAATTTGATTTAAAAATAAAAAATTAGGGCATGTATTTCTACATACCCTATATATTATGTTTAATAAAAAACTGAGAAAGATTAATCAAAGTCTATAAGATAATTGAGCTCCCCAAGCGTCTATATCAAATATAGATTTTCCTGTCGTTGTCGTTGTCGTTGAGCCTGCAAACCTCGTGCCAGCAGCTAAGAATAAATCTATAAAGAAATCTTCTCCTATTATAAAACCTATTCCTGTAAATAGCTCCATAGTAGATGTAAATCTATAATTGAATGATTTAGATTTTCCGCCAGCTAAATATTCTGTATAAATATTTTTCATCTCAAAACCTAATGAATAGCTTAAACCAGCCCTAAACTCAAACCAATTAACTGGTCTTAATACCGTTCCTATTGGTAATGATACATACGGAGTAGTTATCACGGAAGATACTTTATTTTGAGAGATTACTGTAGCTTCAGAAGATGTAGGCAAATCTATCATAGTTCCATCGGGATTACCCGTATAATCATTTGCATCATATTTAGTAGTGGTAGCGGTATTTCCACTATTGCTAAAGCTAACGGATAATCCTACTTTAGGCTCCATAATTAATTGAACTCTATTATCGGATAAGCTCCATTCTAAAGTTGGATATGCGTTTATATCGAATTCCATACCAAATATTTTTTCTCTATTATCAATTACGCTAGTATTAGCCGTGTTATTATTTGTCACTCCTGCAACCACAGTTTCATTTTTACTATTTGTGTAAGTAGTAGTTTTTTTATAAGGATTATAAATATCAAACCCTAAAGTAAGAGAAGCGTTTATTGCCGTCATTGGACCTGATACTAAAGCCATAGAAAATTCAGGCGATAAAGTCATCTTTACAGGAGAATGATTAACATTAGTTCCGCCTACTATATCCTCTTTATTTCCATAGTTGGCATCATCTATGAAATTACCCGTAATAGTTTTTGAATAGTTTTTAGTATAGTTATTATTTTTTATATAAAATGTTATAGGAATTTTAAACTTCATATCTCCAAATGCCAAACCAACCGCCAATTCATGAACCCATTCGGTATTTGCAATAGAGTTTGTAATAACCTTATAATTTCTATCATCCGTATGATAAACATATCCGTTGGTTGAAGATTTAGTTCCGCCTCTCGCTATCATATAATGAATAGAAACCATATCGTTTATTTTCAAAACTGGACGAATAGCAAAAGAAGATGCCGTAGTCACTCTTTTACCTAAATAATTAGGAGTTGTTCCCGCTGTTGATGTCGTTGTGGGATTAACATAATCGCTTCTACTTTCGCTCATAGCATAAGCTCCAGCAAAACCAAAATACATAGTGTTATTTAATAAAGGAATTCCAAAGAATGCCTGAATAACTTGATTTGAACTTGAGTTTAAATTAGGAACATATCCAGCAGAAAATATTATTCTATTTAAATCAAAAACATTTTTAGCATTTAGTTTATCGCTATCGCTTGAAAACTCTCCCGCAGTCGCTCTCTTCTTTGCCGACATATCCAAATTATTAATCATAGTTTGCATATTGGTTGATAATTGAGCGAATGAATATGCTGAAAGTATGCATAATAAAATTAATATATTTAATACTTTTTTCATAATTATTACCTCCTAAATTAATATATCCAAAGTTTATATGCGCCGCCATTAGACAATACAGAAACATTATTATTAGTCAATATATTATTTGTAATTAAACCCATATAATAAGTTGTAGGCTTATTGCTTACGCTTGTCATTACTCCATATATATAAGTTTTTCCAAATAAACTACTTTCACTTGAGCCAGCTATTTCCTTATATAAATCTAAACTAGTCCAATTGGTAGCATCATTATTCACTTTTTTTATTGTAGGCTCTATCTTCGGAGCTTGCGTTGAAGTAGTTATAGCTTTTAATTTATAACTATATTCAACTTCTATATTTGTCACTGTAGATGGTATATCAATTCTATAAACTCCACCAGCATCATTTTTAATAACTGTAACGCCTCCCGTAATATCTATTACCGTAGAATTAGTAGAGGAAATATCATTTACTTTTAATATATCCGTAACTTGTATTCCCGCTCCATTTCCCGAACGATAATTTGACATAGAAGGCAATTTAATTAAACTTCCTAAAAAGTCTGTAGAGTTAGTGCCAGCAACAAATACATAAGCTGAACCGTTTGTTATAGTAGTGGTTAGCTTATCTGTTACAAATCTTCCAGAACCCAACTCTTTTCCTAAATCAACATTCATATCTTCAGGTTTTGTCAAATCTGCTCCCGAACAACTTATAGCAAATATAATAACTAATAAGTTAAAGAGCCAAAATAATTTTTTTCTAATATTTAACATTTTTATTCTCCTTCGCCGTCTCTTCGGCATTATTATTTTTTTTATTTTTTATTATTATTTTATTTTTATATTTTTTTAATGTTCCATTACGCCAAAAATAAAATTATACCAAACCCAACCAGTATCATAGACAAAGTCGGCTGGAGGCATTAAATTGTTAGTATTTACGCCATTAAAAACTCCTCCATAAGCAGCTTGTTCTACAAAC
>ULXC01052071.1_pt1 | contig 11722 bp, 7 predicted proteins | sample 1960721 | NCBI WGS metagenome assembly ULXC01 (sample SAMEA4835822, study PRJEB28245) | human gut metagenome | biome: gut microbiome; material: fecal sample | place: Denmark | collected 2008
CGGAGATCCGAAGGGACTTCTCTCAGGCATCAATATGATTCTGCTTCCGGCAGATACAAAAATGGTGGAGCTCATGTGCTCATGCTTAGCTGACAGGAATATCCACTACAAAAAGGGCAATATCGCAACAGGAGATCAGTTTATTGCCACAAAGGAGCAGAAGGATTATATTTCGAATACCTTTGATGCAATCGCAGCAGAGATGGAGGGCGGCAGCATAGGTCATGTGTGCTATGTGAACAAGGTGCCATTTGCCATTCTTCGCTCAATATCAGACGGCGACGGCGGCGAGACAGACTACCAGACCTTTGCGGAGAAGGCTGCGCATCAGTCGATTGAGGTAGTGCTTGAGTTTATCGGAAGGGCAGAAGAACTGAAATAGAGTTATTTCATTATTCATAATTTGTGATAATAAAGAATAGTATATAGCATGAGTGAATACAGAGCATACATGCAAAATACAAAACTACATAATGGGACAAAACGAAAGAAACGCCGACACAGATTCCTTTTTGGAGTGCTGCTGTCGGCGCTTCTTATTACAGGCGCTTTATATGGCAGAGAGTATGACATATCGCAGCTGAAAAATATAGAGGTGATGGAGACACTTAGCAGTGCTGTGAGTCAGTTCGGGGACAGAAAGCTGCCTGTATATTCGGTTCAGACAACAGAAAAAAAGATAGCCCTTTCATTTGACTGTGCCTGGGGAGCAGAGGATTTTGACAGTATGATGGAGACACTTGACAAGCACAACGTAAAGGCTACATTTTTTATGACAGGAGGATTTGTGAGTGATAATCCTGAATGTGTAAAGACGCTGGTTGAAAAAGGGCATGAGCCCGGAAATCACAGTGAGCACCACTATGATATGGCAACAATCACGGCAGGCGAGATGAAGACGGAGATAATGGATGTGCACAAAAAGGTCAAGGAGCTGACCGGAAAGGATATGAAGGTATTCAGACCGCCATACGGCTCGTACAACAATGAACTGATTGACACAGTGTATGGCTGTGACTATTATCCAATCCAGTGGGATGTGGATTCACTCGACTGGAAAAACTATGGTATGCAAAACATTATAGATACAGTGTGCAATCACAAAAGCCTGGATTGTGGCTCGATAATACTCTGCCATCTTGGCGCCAAATACACCTCGCAGGCACTCGATGAGATGCTCACGAAGCTGCAGGACATGGGCTATGAGATAGTTCCGGTATCAAAGCTGATCATGACTGAAGGCTATCATATGGATGCAAACGGTATGCAGATCAAGGACTGAGCAATTTCATAAATCAATATTTTAGTCAATATTTAGTCAATAATTTAGCCCCTTACGATATTGTTATTTACAGACAAGTGTGTTAAACTAAAACTATATTTTAAAGAAGCTGTGAGACAGCTATGGGGGTAAATTATATGACAGATACAGGTTTTTTAGTAGCATTCTTTATAGTTATTTTTTTAGTTATCATCTTTGCACTTGTCGCTGTAATCGGAGCTGTTACAAGTGCTGTTGCAGGTATCAATGATGATGAGGATGAGACAGAGGAAGAGGGCATCTGAAGCTGAAATAAATAAAAGATATTAAAAGACATTTAAGGACATCGAATTATATTAATCGTATAATTGGGTGTCTTTTTATTGTCAAAAACTCTTAAAAAAGTATAAACCAATTGAGTTGCAATCCGCCACATTGTATAATAAAAGTATAACAGCGAATTAAATTTATTGTGAAAATCGTAGTAATCACAATGTCTATCAAACTAAGGCAGGATATTATCAAGGAAAAGAAGAAGGAGGGGTCAGATGATATCAAGATATAGTGTAAAAAAGCCTTTTACTGTACTTGTAGGAGTACTGCTGGTAATAGTACTCGGTGTTGTATCACTTGGCAGGATGACGACAGATCTGCTGCCGGATATGAGCTTTCAGTATGCACTTATAGTGACAACAGATATGGGAGCAAGTCCACAGGAGGTGGAGAGCGATGTCACCGCGCCGCTTGAAGCAGCTATGGCAACTACGTCCAATATCAAAAACGTAAGCTCAATGTCATATAACAGCTATTCTCTGGTGACATGCGAGTATGAGCAGAATGCCAACATGGATTCTGTAGTGATAGAGATGCAGCAGAAAATAGATCAGGTCAAGGCTGGCTGGAAGGATGGAGTGGGTACTCCGACCATTATGAAGATAAATCCGGACATGCTTCCAATCATGATGACTGCTGTGGATATGGATGGGAAAAGCAAGTCGGAAATCACCGACTTTGTGGAAAACACACTTAAGCCTGCAATTGAGAGTACGGAGGGAGTCGCATCAGTGACTGCGACAGGTGAGCTCACCGAGCAGATACAGGTCACGATGAATCAGGCCAAGATAGATGCGCTCAATGAGAAAATAAATAATGCCGTTTCAAAGAAATTTGACGATGCAAAAAGTCAGATGGATGATGCAAGCGCAAAGATAGAGAGCGGACAAAACGCGATCACATCTGCATCGGATCAGATGAGCGCGGGAGTGGATACGCTAAAGGAGCAAAAGGCAAAGCTTGCAGAGCAGAAGACTCAGCTAGAGAGTACTCTTGCAAGCTTAAATGAGCAGAAAAGCCAGCTTGAAACAATTCAGTCAGCTCTTTCAGACTTCATGAATAGTGATACATATACAAAGACAATTCCGTCACTCAAAGAGGGCGCAAATGCACCGGGTGAAGCGGGCACAGCACTTAAAGCACAGCTTGAGCAGGTTGATAAGCAGATTGCAACACAGTTTTCAGGTCTCTCGGCGCTTGGAATCACCGTAAACACAGCAGATGATCTGCCTGCGGCAGCGTCAGCGATAGCACAGACTCTCATTCAGGTGAATACAGGTATAGAGCAGTGCCAAAGCGGGCTTGACCAGATAGCACAAGGAGAGACAGCACTTTTAGATGCCTATGATAATCTAAACAGTCAGGCAGCTATAAGCTCGATAAGCATAGGACAGCAGTCAGCACAGCTTGCAACAGCAGCGGCATCTCTTGACAGTTCAAAGAAGGAGCTTGAAAAGAGTAAGGATGATGCACTTGACAAGTCAAACTTAAATGCAGTTTTAACAATTGACTCGCTCTCTCAGCTGCTCGTCGCTCAGAATTTTGATATGCCTGCAGGCTATGTAAATGATTCAAATGGTACGCAGTACATAGTACAGGTGGGAGATGAGATAAAATCAATTGATGATTTAACAAATCTAGTGCTTATGGATATGAAGCTTGATGGAATAGCTCCTATTCATGTCGGTGATGTGGCAGATGTTGAGATGACTGACAACTCGGATGAGACATATGCGATAGTCAACGGTAATCCCGGAATAATGCTCTCCATGGAGAAGCAGACCGGCTACTCTACAGGAGACGTCACAGACCGTCTTTTGGACAAGCTTGATTCGCTGGAAAAGGAAAATGACGGATTACACGCCACAGTGCTTATGAACCAGGGCGTATACATTGACATGGTAGTAAAGAGTGTTATGGAAAATATGATAGTGGGAGCAATACTTGCTATTTTCGTATTGCTCTTGTTCTTAAAGGATATAAAGCCAACGCTTGTTATCGCAGCATCTATACCGCTATCGGTTATTGTGGCTGTGGTGCTTATGTATTTTACGGATATCACCTTAAATATCATTTCAATGTCGGGACTTGTGCTTGGAATAGGAATGCTGGTGGATAATTCAATTGTAGTAATCGAGAATATCTACAGATTAAGGGGAGAAGGATATTCGGTAAAGAAGGCGGCTGTTGAGGGTGCAAATCAGGTGGCAGGAGCCATTTTTGCCTCTACACTTACCACGGTAAGTGTGTACGCGCCAATCATTTTTACTGATGGAATCACGAGACAGCTCTTTGTAGACCTGGCACTTACGGTAGCGTTTACTCTTATGGCATCTCTTGTTGTGGCACTCACATTTGTACCGGCAATTGCTTCAGGCATGCTCAAAAAGACGAAGGATATAAAGCATCCATGGTTTGACCGTTTTAAGGATTGGTATGCAAATGTGCTCGGCATATGTCTTAGATTTAAGCCGGTGGTATTTATTGCGGCAGTAGTGCTTTTAGTCGGCAGTGGCGCACTTTGCATGTCAAGGGGAATGACATTTATGGATATGGACATGGAGTCAAATCAGATTTCACTTACCATAGAGGCAAAGGATGACGAAAAGCTCGACTTCAAGCAGCTTACAGAGCTGTCTGATAAGGTCATGGACAAAATATCTGATATAAAGGGCATAGACACAATAGGAGCTACAGCAGGCGGCAGCTCGACCATGAACCTGATGAGCTCAGGAAGCGACAGCGTGAGCATGTATATATTGCTTGATGAGAAGTCGGATGTTTCATCGGATAAGGTAATAGATGAAATTGAAAAACGCACAAAGAATCTGGACTGCAAGGTAACAGCATCTTCACAGGCTATGGACTCATCAGAGTTTTTCGGAAGTGGTCTCTCTGTCAGGATTAAGGGTAATGATATAGACAAGCTGCAGAAGCTTGCAGGTGATGTGGCAGATATCCTTAAGGACACAAAGGGCGTGACAGATATAGATGACGGTCTTGGAGATACAATCAATGAGCTTAAGATAACTGTGGATAAGGAAAAAGCAGCAAAGTATGGCTATACGGTGGCTCAGGTATACCAGCTCGTATCCGGTGAGATATCATCTCAAAAGAGTGCAACAACCATTACGACCGACATAAAGGACTATGAGGTATACCTACAATCTGCAGAGCAGTCTGATGTGACTGTGGACGACATTAAAAACCTTACATTTACCTATAAGGATAATGATGGCAGTGAAAAGGAGATTCCGCTCAGTGATATCTGCACTATTTCGCAGGAACAGACACTAAGTACCATTCATCGAGATGCTCAGACAAGATATATTACAGTATCAGGTGCGGTTGATGAAAACCATAATGTAACATTACTAAGCGATAAAATTAAATCAAAAATTGATAAACTTAGCATTCCTGATGGCTATTCAATAGACATGGAGGGCGAGGATGAGACAATAAATGAGTCAATGAGTCAGCTTGTACTTATGCTTGTGCTAGCAGTGATATTTATCTATCTTATCATGGTGGCGCAGTTCCAGTCATTGCTTTCACCGTTTATTATCATGTTCTGTATACCTCTTGCGTTTACAGGAGGCTTTATAGCTCTTTTCATCACGGGAAATGAGCTCGGAATCATATCAATGCTTGGCTTTATCATGCTGGCAGGTCTCATTGTAAATAATGGAATCGTGCTCATTGATTACATCAATCAGGCCAGGAGAGAGGGCATGAGCAAGCATGAGGCAATCATAGACGCAGGCCGTACAAGGCTTCGTCCAATACTGATGACAGCGATGACCACCATACTCGCAATGTTTACATCGGCGATAGGTATCGGAGATGGCTCAGATATGATAAAGCCGATGGCAATCGCAATAATAGGAGGTCTCGTATACGGAACCATCCTTACGCTTATAGTAATTCCATGTATCTATGATGCGTTCAACAGAGAGAAGAGCATGGTAGAGGAAGAATTGTAGCAAGTAGATAATAATAGCTGACATATAAGGATAGAGCTGTACAATCACAGGATTAACTAAAAAACCGCTCGGAACGCAAAAAGTTCCGGGTGGTTTTTTATAATAAAAAGTAGTTTTATCTGCTTATTTTTTATGGCTATTGCATATTGCACAAAAAATGATTAATAAATTTAAACAAATAGCTGAAAATGCTTTTGCAACGTTATATACTATTGAAAAGTCAATGCTATAGTAATATAATACAAACAGAAGCCAAGAGAAAAACATAACGGCTTATATTTTTTACAACAATTAATTAACAAATTTAACTAACCATCAAGGAGGAAACAATCATGAAGTATTTTCTGGACAGTGCAAAAATCGAAGAAATCAAGGAGGCATACCATACATTTGGTATTGATGGAGTGACAACAAATCCACGTCACATAATGGTAAGCGGAAAGCCTTTCCTTACTGTAATCAGTGAGATGGCAGACTGGGTTAAGGAGGAAGGAATCGAGGGATACGAGAAATTCCCTATTTCGGTTGAAATCAACCCACACCTTGATGATGCAGATGAGATGGTAGCAGAGGCAAGAAAGATTTCAGCTATCTGCAGCAACTTTGTTATCAAGATTCCGTGCACAGAGGCCGGTATTCAGGCAGCAAGAAGACTCGAGGCAGAGGGAATCAGAACAAATGTGACACTCGTATTCTCACCGGCACAGGCTATTCTGCCGGCAAAGAATAATTCGCTTTTTGTTTCACCTTTCATCGGCTGGAAAGAGGCAAATGGAGAGGATTGTAAAGCGTACATTCAGGCTATTTCAGATATCTATGACAATTACGGATATAAGGGAAAGACACAGATTATCTGTGCGGCTATCCGTACACCTAAGCAGATTGTAGACTGTGCGGTTGCAGGAGCAGATATCGTTACAACAGGCCTTGCAGTATACAAGGACAGTATCAAGCATGCATATACCAGACAGGGACTTGAGACATTCCAGAATGCATGGGATAATACAGTTACAGAATAGATGAAACAGGGAGGCGCTGATAAGCAATGAAAATTGGATTTGTAGGACTCGGAATCATGGGGGAGTCCATGAGTGAGAATATAGTGAAGAAGCATGATGATGAGGTATATGTATTTGATTTCGTAAAGGAGAAGGTAGAGCTACTGGAGAGCAAGGGTGCAATCGGTTGCAGCAGTTCGCTTGAGCTGGCAGAAAAATCAGACGTAATTATATCAATGGTTCCAAAGTCAGAACATTCGATGGCTGTTTATAAGGAGGTTTTACCGGCACTTGATGATACGAAGCTCTGTATTGATATGAGCACGATAGATCCATCTGTTTCTGTTGAGATTTCTGAAATGGTAAAGAAGACGGGCGCAGAGTTTGTGGACGCACCGGTTGTGAAATCGAAGCCTGCTGCTATTGCAGGAAAGCTCGGAATATATGTCGGTGGAGATGAAAAAGCATGTGAGAAGGCTATGCCGATTCTTTCCTATATGGGAGAAAATATCATCAGGATGGGCGGAAACGGAAAAGGTCTGGTTATGAAAATCTGCCATAACGCGCTTGTATCACAGATTCAAAATGGTGTAAATGAGACACTGACACTTGCAGGGGCATATGGAATAGATATAGAAAGCTATACTACAGCTATCTCATATGGTGGCGGACAGAACTTTTATCTGGATTCCAAAAATGTGCCAATCAAAAATGAGGATTACACCACTGCCTTTTCGATTGAAAACATGTACAAGGATGTGAATATCTGCATGAATATGGCAAAGGAGAGTGGATTAAAGCTTCAAGGAGAAAACGCTGCAAAACAGGTATATGACAAGGCGATGGAGCTTGGCTTTGGAAAAGAAGATTTCTGCGCTACTATAAAGGCTGTCAAGGCAATGCAAAGATAAGTGGGGGAAATATGTTAAAACATTTGAATGAAAAAAATGATGTGACTATATACAGTGTCACTGATCCATGTTTTGAAACTTACGGAAGGGTGATTTCAAATATCAATTGCAACGAACTTATTTCATTTATGGAACAAAATACTGTAATTCCTGAGAAAGGAAATATATATGTGGCTTCAGTAGAAGAGCTTGAACGTACACATATAGCAGAGTTTTTTAAAAATCGTATATATGGAGAGATGCCTATACAGATAGGCTACTGTAACGGCAGAAACACAACATACAACGGTTTTGAGTATCATAAGGGCAGTGAAATCAATATAGCGGTAACTGACTTTATGCTGGTGCTGGGACATACATGGGAGATAAAAGACAATACATATCGTATTGAAGATGCAAAGGTATTTTTTGTGGAAAAGGGTACAGCAATAGAGATGTACCAGACGACACTTCATCTATCACCATGTAGGGTGTCAGATATTGGATTTAAGGATGTTGTGATTCTTCCAAGGGGAACCAATACACCGCTCAATAATGGAGGGGCAGATGAAGCTGCTATAGGAGAAGAGAGACTGCTCCTGCAAAAGAATAAGTGGGTAATAGCACATCCCGATAGAGAACCATTGATAAAACAAGGGGCATATCCTGGATTGCTTGGAGAGAATAAGAAACTTTATTATTAAAAAACCACGTGACCGAAAGACTGAATACTGGACATATTACTGTGCTTTCGGTTGCGTGGGAAAACATTTTTCAGAAAAAGTATATCATGTAAGAGATTGAATGTGAATAGTTAGTTTCAACAAATCGATGTATATTTTTTCTATTAAATTGGAGGATTTTATGGAGCATTTAGTATTTACTTTGGTGACATTTGTGCTTTTCACAGCACTGGTTGGAATTATTTCAGGAAAGATAGTGAAGAATAGCGATGACCAGAAAACGGCAAAGGGTTATTTCCTTGCCGGAAATGGACTTGGAGGTTTTTTCATTGCAGGCTCAATGCTGCTTACGAATCTGTCGGCAGAAAATCTGGTAGGTTTGTCGGGACAGTCATATGCAGCTAATATGTCAGGCATGGCATGGGAAGCAACAGCGGTTATAGCCACAATTATTATGGCTTTTGTGTTTTTGCCGATGTATCTTAGAAAAGGATATACAACGCTGCCGGAGTTTATGGAGGAGAGGTATGGCGTTGGTGTACGCCGTATGGTTTCTATCCTATTTCTTATTGGATATTTAGTAATCGGAATTCCTGTATGTCTGTACGCAGGCGCTATAGCATTTGAGCAGATTTTTGATTTTGCTACAGTATTTGGAATCAGCGAGGGTATGGCACTTACAATTCTTATAGTGCTTGTAGGTATTATTGGTGCACTATATGCCGTACTTGGAGGTATGAGAGCAGTAGCTGTATCAGACACAATCAATGGAATTTTACTTGTTTTAGGCTCAGTGCTTGTAGTCGTATTTGGTTTTATAGCTGTTGGAAAATTAAGCGGAGGTGGATTTATTGTCGGTGTGAAGGATGTTATTACATCTGAACCGGCAAAGCTCAATGCGATTGGTGGAAAAAATGATCCTGTACCATTTGCATGTATTTTTACAGGTATGCTGCTTGCAAATCTGTTTTACTGGGGTACTAACCAAGTACTTATTCAGAGAGCACTTGGTGCTGAAAACTTAAAGGAAGGACAAAAGGGAGTTTTACTTTCAGGCTTTTTAAAGATGATGGTACCATTACTTCTTGTTATTCCCGGAGTAATCGCAGCAAGACTTGTACCAAGTCTTACAAGCAAGGATTTTGCATATCCTTCACTTGTAGCTAGGTCATTGCCATGGCCGGCTGTAGGACTGTTTTGTGCAGCATTGTTTGGATCAATTATCTCAACTTATAATTCATTTCTCAATGCAGCTAGTACCGTATTTATGATTGATATTTATAAGCCGATTTTTAACCCAAATCTCTCAGAGGAAGCTACAGTAAAACTTGCAAAGAAAATTGGATGGGGCTTTGCAGCATTTGCCATTATCTTTACACCATTCCTTGATGTGCTTAGCACAGGACTTTATGATTTCGGACGAAGCTTTACAGGTTTTTATAATATTCCTATCATTACAATGGTGCTTGTAGGAATGTTCTCAAAGAAGGGCTCTAAGCTTGGAGCAATATGTGCAACAATATTCCATATTGCATTCTACGCATGCTACAAGTTTATCTTCCCACATATTGACACACCATTCACAAATGCTGTTAGTGGAATTAATTATATGTATATATACGCTATCTCATTTGTTATCATGCTTGTAATCATCTTTGTATGCAGCAAGATTGCACCAAATACAAAGGTATTTGACAAGAGTGCTTCAAGAAATGATGGCTATGATATGACAGCATGGAAGCATAAAAATGCTTTTGCAATCTGGCTTGTTTCATTCCTGGTATATGAGTATTTCATTTTCTCGCCTGCAGGAATTGCAACAGAGAACAAAAATGTAGTAAGAATTGCTATTGTAACAGCAATATTTGTGATTGAGACAATTGTTCTGATTGTGAAAGAGATGAACAAGCGTAAAAAGACAGCTTAGGGAGGTTATTAAATGCAGATTAAAGTAAATGATAATGAATTTCAGCTTTTTGTGGGAGAAAAAAGGATTCTGGAGCATAGCAAAGAAAGACCGATGATTTATGTCGGAGTAGGACAGGAAGATGTTGATATGTACAGAGGTAACTTCAAGATAACAGATTATGTTACCGAGCGTTTTCCACTAAAGCTCACAGATGTGATTCAGACAGCTGATACAGTCAGACTATGCTTTGAAAGCTATATCATTGCGAAAATTAAATGTGACGAAAATCTGTGTACCATTGATTTTGAACAAAAGGATGACAGGATTAACCGATTCTGGTTTAGGGTAGCCGCAGATAAAGAGGAAAAATGCTATGGCTGCGGTGAGCAGATGTCTTACTTTAATCTGCGTGGAAGAAATTTTCCTATCTGGACATCTGAACCGGGTGTAGGACGTGATAAGACAACCTACGTTACATGGCGTTCGGATGTAGAAAATAAGGCAGGAGGAGACTATTACAACACAAATTATCCACAGCCAACCTTTGTTTCCACAAATAAATATTATCTGCATGTGGATTCAACAGCATATGCTGATTTTGATTTCAGAAATGACAGCTTTCATGAGCTGCAGATCTGGGAGGTGCCTAAGCAGATCCGTATAGAGTGTGCTGATACATATCTCAAACTGCTTGAGAGACTTACAGCATATTTTGGAAGACAGCCAAAGCTCCCGGATTGGGTATACAATGGGCTCATAATTGGTGTTCAGGGTGGAAATGAAAGGTCATTTGGATTGCTTGATAAGACCCTTGATAAGAACATCAAGGTAGCTGGCATATGGTGCCAGGATTGGTGCGGAAAGAGAGTGACATCATTCGGAAAGAGACTCCAATGGGACTGGAAATATCACAAGGAAATGTATCCGGATCTGCCAAAGAAGATTAAAGAGATAAATGCAAATGGCATAAAATTTTTAGGATATGTTAATCCATATCTGGTAAATGATGGTGAGCTCTATAAGGAAGGCAGGGAAAAAGGCTATTTTGCAACAAAGGCAGATGGCAGTGATTATCTCGTGGATTTTGGTGAATTTTATTGTGGAGTTGTGGATCTCACAAACCCGGAGGCATTCGAGTGGTTTAAGGATATTATTAAAGAATACACACTTGGTATAGGCATTGATGGCTGGATGGCAGACTTTGGAGAGTATCTGCCTACAGATGATATATGCTTATACAGCGGCAAATCACCTATGATTGAGCACAATCACTGGCCGGTGCTATGGGCAAAGTGTAACTATGAGGCAGTAAAAGAGTCAGGAAAGCTTGGAGATGTGGTTTACTTCATGCGTGCCGGAGGTGCCGGAAGCCAGAAATACTGCACATTGCTGTGGGCCGGCGATCAGTCTGTTGACTTTACAATACATGATGGACTCGCATCTGTTATCTGCGGAGCACTTAGTGCAGGAATGATGGGATGTGGGCTCACGCATAGTGATATTGGAGGCTATACATCGCTTTTTGATAATACTCGTACAAAGGAGCTGTTTCTCAGATGGGCTGAGATGGCGATGTTTACACCATTTATGAGGACACATGAGGGAAACAGACCGGATACCAATTTTCAGTATTACGATGATGAGGATACCATGGAGCGGCTGGGG